>CEWH01063134.1_pt1 | contig 44580 bp, 29 predicted proteins | sample 531231 | NCBI WGS metagenome assembly CEWH01 (sample SAMEA2622316, study PRJEB7988) | marine metagenome | biome: marine biome (ENVO:00000447); feature: surface water layer (ENVO:00002042); material: "saline water (ENVO:00002010), including plankton (ENVO:xxxxxxxx)" | depth 5 m | reverse complement strand
TCAACGGTCTTAACGGGGAAATTGCGTGGCTTTCGCCGGCACTCTTTGAAGAAGCGGCGGATTGAATCTCGAAGTGCTCACTACCTTTGCAACCATTTTAGGTGGCGACAAATCCTCTTCCGACTAACCTTCCCGCTCCACCGAGAACACATCCCCGCTGGGGCCATCCGGAAGGGTTTTCTTCCATTGCTCAATCAGCGCGGTCAACTCAGCCACTACCTCGGGCTGAGTCTCTTTCAGATCGGCCTTCTCGTAGGGATCCGACACGATGTCGTAGAGTTCGACATGCTCGCCTTCACGGCTCATGACGAGCTTCCAGTTCTGATGCACCACCGCGTAGGACACCCAGTGATCAGGCTTGGCTTTCTGAGCCGGCCAAGGTGAAAGTGACTTCCAGAAGAGCGATTTCTCGCGGGTTTGGATCGCCTCGCCCTTCAAGACAGCTACCTGACTGACTCCATCGCTCTCATAGCCATCGGGCAGATTAACTCCGGCGAGTTCGCAAAAGGTCGGAAGAAGATCGACGGCTGAAATGAGCGAGTCATCATCCGTCGCACCAGCCGCAATCCTACCCGGCCATCGCGCAAGGAACGGGACGTTAATTCCACCTTCGAACAGCGAAGCCTTATAACCTTTTCGACCTGAAGTGATTCCTTTAGCCGCATTGATCCCCCAACCTGCTCCGGTGGCAGTATCGTAGTTGAGCGCCAGTTCTCCCGGCTTGGAGGCACGAGCCGGGCCGTTGTCGGAACTGAAGATCACCAGGGTGTTTTCGGCCACTCCGAGCCGATCCAGAGTGTCGAGAACCTCTCCAATGCGGTCATCGGCATGAGACAGAACGGATGCGTAGATCTGATCGGGCCGGTTTTCCTCCTCCATCTCGCGGAAACGCCATTCATACTTCGGCACCGTGTGGAACGGCGTATGAGGCTCGTGCACCCAGAGATTGACGAAAAAGGGCTTCCCGTCAGCGACCGCCTTCTCAATGAACGCGTTGGTGTGCATCGCATCTTCGTGAACCGGCATCTGCTCGCCGGAGCAGTTGAACGCTCCGTATTCATCGTAGCCATATTCGGCAGGTGTCGGTGAATCCGGAATCATGTTATTGGCTAAATGCCATTTGCCATAGTGGGCGGTCGTGTATCCCGCCGACTGCAGAAATCTTGGAAGGCTGGGAGCATTCGTATCCAACCAATCCGGCATGCCACGCCTTTCATTACTTGGCACCCACGCAAAATGACCATCAATGGCATATCGAGCCGGAAAGTGCCCCGTCATAACTGCCGTTCGGCTCGGTGAGCAAACCCCACTGGCAACCGTAAAACGGGTGAAGTCAGTCCCCTCCTTAGCTAGTCGGTCAATATTGGGAGTCTCCACGTAAGGGTGACCATGGCAGCTGAGATCACCCCAACCCCAATCATCAGCAAAAATGAAAACAATATTCGGCTTGGGCTCTTCCTTGGCCATCACAATGGATGAACCAACAAGCGTCCCAAGAGCGATAGAGAACAACACGCAGAGATTACGATGCATATTTTCAGCCAACTGGGTGGATTTCATAGTTCATTCTGCACACTAGGGCATCGCAAAATCATACCATGGTTTCGTCCGAATCGACGACGTCATAAATCGTTTCGATATCCCAAATACCCCTACTCTTTATCTAGGCGATTCATCAATGAAGGCTCTCAACATCCATGGAACATTTTTTGCAACACTGCAGTCTGAAGATCTAGAGAGAAGAAACCCTTCAATCCCCTCAATCGATGCGAATTGCCTACTCAGCTTTTTTCGCCTTTTTCTGTTTCGCCGGAAACTCTTCACCCGCGGGAACGAACAAAAGCGCCGTTCCGTTGATGCAGTAGCGCTTATCGGTAGGAGTATCAAAACCCTCACCTTCAAAAACGTGCCCCAAGTGGCCACCACAGACGAGGCAACTCACCTCCGTTCGGGCGTAACCAAGGTGAAAGTCTGTGCTGTATTTCACATTCTTTGCCTTTGACGGATCGTAGAAAGAAGGCCAGCCGCACTTCGAGTCAAACTTCTCGTCTGAAGTGAACAGTTCAGCACCACACCCTGCGCAATGATAGGTCCCCGCGCCATGCTTTTTGAACTCATCGTAAACCTGCCCATAAGCGCGCTCGGTTCCATCTTCTCGTAAGATCCGATACTGTTCAGGAGTAAGTTTTTCTTTCCACTCCGCATCGGTCATCACCACTTTGCCCTCGGGTTGAGCCGGCTTTTCGCTGAGCACTTCGATGATCTTTCCCTTGTCATCAGCCATAATGTTTGGCGCTGCGACCAATGCAAGGAAGGTTAGGAGAACGGTCTTCATATCTAGATCATAAGGCCCCCAACCACGTCGGTCAAAGGCGCGATTACTCCACTACAGAAATAACCCAGACTAGCACCTAACAGCCAAGATCCGCTGGGCCAGCGAACCCTTTTATGCCAATTCAACCATGACGCGTTCAATCAGCGCCTTGGTCAGATTGATGCCTTTGATTGGATCAACATCATGTCCCTCGAACTCGATCCCGATGTAACCGCTGAAACCGCTGTCTTTCACGATCTTGAGCATGCGGCGGTAATCGACGTTCACTTCGTTACCTTTATCATCAAAAGCCTTTGACTTGGCACAGACGATCTTCGCCCAGGGCATCATCTCTTCAACGCCGAGGTAGGGATCATAATCTTTGAAATTTTGAAAGTCCGGAAGGGTGCCACAGTTTTCGAGATCGACCGCTTTCATCACGTCGGCAACCCACTCTCCGTTTCCAGAGTGGCCCCCATGATTCTCAACCACGATCCCCATCTCGTAATCAGCTTGCGCCACCGCACAGAGCGCGTTTAACCCTGCCACGGCGTGCTTTTTCTGCTCTTCGGCATCCCCTCCCGATCTCACATCGACCCTAATGTATTGGCCCCCAAGTATTTTCATAGCTTCCATCCAGGGCCGATAGCCCTCGATCGCAGAATCGCGCTCGGATGCTTCCGGAGAATCGAGAGCCGGTTTACTCCGGCAAAGCATCATGGTATTCACTGCGCCAAGATCATCGCAGCGCTTCTTAATTTCTTGGAAGAAATCCGTATCACCCGCCTTATCTTCCATGTGTCCATTATAATACTCCAGCGCCTTGATTCCAGTTCCTCCCACCACTGTCGAGGGATAATCGAGCATGCTCAATTCAGCCGACCTGAGTTGCTTGTTGAAACTGTATTGCTGCACGGCGAATTTGAGCCAACCCCCGTCGGCTGCATTGCAGGATGGCTTCCACGGAAAAACAGCTGCTCCCGCTCCAACAGCAGTTGACTTTAAAAGGTGACGTCGGTTCATCATAAAGCTTGGGAATAAGACCTACCGTTGGCCTGCTGACAAACGCTTCATCGCGCCAGCGAAGCGTACTTTAACTCAACCACTTAGCTCGCCAGAGACTCAGCCATGGTAGCTCGATGATCCCAATTTGTAAGATTATCGAGCCACATTTCTGGACTGACTTCCAAATCAGAGAAATTCGTTCAACAAATTCTCAAGCATCTCCTGCCGGCCGCTGGACAGCGTTGGCTCACCATTACCCATCGCAAACTGCTCCAACTCTTCGAAGCTGCAGGCTCCGGACTCAACCTTGGCACCAATGCCACTGTCGAAGCTGCTGTAACGAGTCTGAACAAACTCAGCGAGACGACCATCCTGACGAATCGCATCGGCAATCTTAAGACCGCGGGCAAATGCATCCATGCCACCAAGGTGAGCGTGAATAAGATCGATCGGGTCATGAGATTCACGACGACGCTTTGCGTCAAAATTAAGCCCACCGGTGGTAAAGCCTCCCATTTCAAGAACAACAAGCATCACTTCAGTGGCGAGTTTGATATCAGTTGGAAACTGATCGGTATCCCACCCAATTAACTCATCACCTCGGTTGGCATCGATACTGCCTAACATGCCAGCGTTGGCGGCAACCCTTAGCTCATGCTCCATGGTGTGGCCCGCCAACGTGGCGTGGTTTGTCTCAATGTTGAGACGGAACTTCTCCATGAGATCGTATTCACGGAGGAAATTCAAACAGGCAGCTGCGTCGCTATCATATTGGTGAGTGGAAGGCTCGCGAGGCTTTGGCTCTATGTAAAACGGTCCATCGAAGCCAATCTTATTCGCATGATCTACAGCCATGTGCAGGAAAGCCGCGAGATGATCCAGCTCGCGCTGCATATTGGTATTAAGTAGCGTCGCGTAACCTTCGCGGCCACCCCAAAAAGTGTAACCAAGGCCATCGAGTTGCTTGGTGGCTTCGAGGGCTTTCTTGACCTGCGCTCCAGCATAGGCATAAACGTTCGCATCCGGAGATGTCGCAGCACCTTGCGCATAGCGAGGGTGAGAGAACAGGCAAGCAGTTCCCCAGAGAAGCTGGACACCCGTCTCAGCCTGTTTTTCCTTGAGCTTGGCTACAACCTGATCGAGCGCGTCGTTAGAGGCGGAAAGATCGTTCAACTCAGGGGCTATATCACGGTCATGCCAGCAGTAGTAACCAATATCCATTTTTTCGAGAAACTCGAAAAAGACATCCACACGGGTAAGTGCGTTTTCGACAGAGTTGGAGCCGTCATCCCAGGGCATGATCGCCGTACCGGCTCCGAACGGGTCAGACAGATCATTGCGCATCACGTGCCAGTAGGCGCCAGCGAAGCGCAAGTGCTCCTTCATTGATTTGCCGGCGATGACCTCGTCGGCATTGTAGTGTTTGAATGCGAGCGGATTCTTAGAATCCGGTCCTTCATACTGAATTTTGTCGCAGTCGAAATATTGCATAAGAATAGAGGGTTGAAGTTTAGACTTTGTACTTCTTTAACGGTCTTGACTCTAACCAACTTCAGCCAAAGTAAAACCGCATATTGCGTGTATATTCTGTCAATTTACGTCAAACTCATTTCATGAGCCTCCAAGTCGCTATCGTCATGTCCGAGGTATTCCTGCGTCGCCTCACGCCATCGCTGATGCCCTTCGTCCGGCGGGAACTCGACTACCGGATTTTGAGTATCCACCGACCAATCAAAGAACTGGAGAAACTGCTCCGTGACCTCGAACCGGACGGTCTCATTACCGAGTGGCTCGATGACAAGACCGAAGCCTTGCTCGAGCTGGGCCTCAATATTCCTGCCGTGATTGTCGATACCGATTTTTCTTATCCCGGTGTCGTCAGCGTCGACGTTGACGATGAAGCGGTCGGTCGCGAAGCGGCTCAGGCCTTTCGACAATCCGGCTTGAAGAGTTTTGCCTGCCTCGGTAACGGGCAGCCCTATTCAGACCAACGCGTCGCCGGATTCTTGGCGGCCATCGGTGAAGACGCCGAATTTTCCGAGCACACCGTCACCGGCTTTGAAGACAGCCGTTACAGCGAATCGTTCGTCCGCCCTAATCCGGCGTTACGAAAGTGGCTCATCGAGCTGCCGAAGCCGGTCGGCATTTTCGCTGTCCATGATCCACTCGGCCGATTCCTTTGCGGCGCCTGCCAGCAGCTCGACCTCAAGATTCCGGAAGACGTATCCGTGATCGGAGCCAACAACGACGACCTTGTCTGCGGGCTCACCCACCCCATGCTTTCCAGCGTCGTGATTCCCTGGGATGCCATTGGCGAGGTTGCCGGCGAAGCGATGCAACGACTCATCCATGGTGAATCGGCCGAATCAAGTGATGCCCGATTGATTCCTCCCAGCGGCGTCGTACTCCGCCATTCAGCCAACCACTTTGCAGTCGATGATCCTATGCTCCGCCGCTCCATGTCTTATCTTTCTGACCGGATGCAGGACTCAATCAGCATCGGCACAATGTGTCGTGACCTGCGAGTCGCTCGGCGAACTCTAGAACGGAAGTTCAAGGAACACTATCGCTGCACGCCTTGGGAAATGCTTTGCCAGTTGCGGGTCAATCAAGCCAAGCAACTGCTTGCCAATTCAAACCATCCGGTCTCATTGGTCTCGGAACTCTGCGGTTTCCACGACCCCGAGCGGATGGCTGTTGTTTTCAAACGACTGACCGGGATGCCGCCTTCTCAATATCGAAAGACATCCGGACCATAAGACACGATACTTAAGAACTCCCTTGGGAAGTAAGGCTATCCCCCGGGAGATTTCGACCGTTGCTAAATCATCAGAGTAGTTGCCAGCACTCTGGCTATTTTAAGTTTCAAGGATTTACCTTGGCCTTCCCCTTCGACTTGGCCTTGCCTACTTTCTTTTCCATCTCCTCCTTGCGGGCAATCCCGCGCTTTCGAATCTCATCCGAGTGATACTTACGATCAATATCTGTAAGATCCTGCTTCAGATTTTCTGGAACCTCAAACTCAATCCGACGCGCTTCCAACGCCTCATGCATGCGTTTAATCACATCGGCATATTCGGGATTATCATACTGATTAACGATCTCCTTGGGATCGGTCTCGAGATCGTAGAGTTCCCACTCCTCGACATCGTAATAATTCATCAATTTGTAGCGACCGTCGTAAACGCCTTCATGACGCTGAACCATGTGCCAGCCGGGATACTCGTAGTAATGATAATAATGCGTTGTTCTCCAGTCATCGGGAGTGGTCCCCTTCAAAATGGACACCAGACTACCTCCCTGCATGTCATCCGGAATCGGCGCACCCGCGATCTCGAGAAAAGTCTCAGCAAAATCGAGATTAGAGACGAGGTCGTGATTCACACCGCCGGGTTTTACCACTCCAGGCCAACTCACCAGTAGCGGTGTCCGATAGGACTCGTCGAACATGAAACGCTTATCGAACCAGCCGTGCTCACCCAAGTAAAAGCCTTGGTCACTCGAGTAAATAAAAACGGTATTTTCCGAAAGGCCCAGATCTTTCAAACTTGACTGAAGCTCCCCAATGCAATCGTCGACCGAACGGATGCAACGCAGGTAATCTTTTAGGTAACGCTGATACTTCCAGCGAACGAGATCTTTACCCTGCAGCTTTGCCTTTACAAAGGCAGCATTTTTGGGCTGGTAGGCTGTGTCCCACTGAGTCTGCTGTTCAGGCGTCATACGATTGTAGGCCATCATGAACTGCCCTGTTTCATCCCGCTCTTTCACTTTAAGGTCGCGACCCAGCGTCATCGTCTTCTCGATCGACATATCTTGCTCCCTCGCCGCGGTTCCCCGATTTTCATAGTCGTCGAACAGGGTATCCGGCTCAGGAATCTCGACGTTGTCGAATAAAGATAAATATTTTGGCGCGGGGTCCCAAGCTCGATGAGGTGCTTTATGCTGCACCATCAGCATGAACGGCTTATCTTTATCGCGTTGCTCTGACAACCACACTTTCGCTTTTTCAGTGATGATCTCGCTGCAATAACCGATCTCCCGGTGTCTACCTTCATCTGTAATGAAATCCGGGTTGTAATAGCTCCCCTGGCCCGGAAGCACTTCCCAATGATCAAACCCGGTCGGCTCGCTCGCAAGATGCCACTTACCAATAATGGCCGTCTCATAACCGGCCTGTTGCAAGAGCTTAGGGAAGGTCTGCTGAGAGCCATCGAACTTAGTCGCTTCGTTCTTATAGAAGCCATTCAAATGACTGTATTTCCCCGTTAGTATGGTGGCGCGACTCGGGCCACAAATCGAGTTTGTCACCATGCAGCGAGTGAACCGCATGCCTTCCTCAGCGATACGGTCGAGGTTGGGGGTCGGAGCGACTTGAGCCAGCCGGCCGCCATAGCAACTGATCGCCTGAGTGGCGTGATCATCCGAAAAAACGAAAACAATATTAGGTCGCGTATTAGCCTGCAACGAGGCAGATCCAAGCATCAAGAGTGCAGCAAAAATTGTCGGGAGTTTCATAATTTATGGTGTTCTACCATGACATCATTCCTCTCGAAGTAATCTAAATATATGAGCCATCTTCAAGTCTCATATTCGCGACATCTTGAAATTAATTCTGGAAAAGCCGACTCCATCCGACCATCCATAGAGGCTTCTAATCTGTGTGAGCAGTCACAGCCGAGAAAGCAGTTCTTCAGCCGTGGGGCGAACCCTCCAATTGTCGGTCAAGAGCTTCTCCTGAATATTGCCTTTCTCATCGACGATGATAACCGCTGGTCTCGAAACATCACCTCCGGTTGGGTAACCAGCAACGTGACGAAGCCCGAAGGCGTCAATCACCTTCAACTCAGGATCTGCCAACAATGGAAAAGTAAATCCCTTCGGCAACATCTTATCTTTCACTTCTCCAGCCGTACTGGTGCTTATTCCGATCAATACAGCTCCTTTATCATCAAATTTGCTGATTTCTGTCTGCAAACCTTGCAGCTCTGAGACACAAAACGGTCACCAAAACCCACGGTAAAATGAGAGCACGACTTTCTTATCACGAAAATCTGAGAGCGAGACCATTTCTCCGTTCGCGTCGCTCAACGTAAAGTTAGGCGCCTTCTCTAATTGCCTTGTCGTTTCGCTCAGTCCGGGCATCTGGTATGAAAGAAAAAAGACGTAAAACAAAAGTAATCCGGCCATCCCCACTGCAAAAAGCATTCCTCCAAGGTGAAGGATCCGTCTCCCGTTTCCAATCATGCTCCAATTACTGACCAAACCCCAAACAGCAAAACTTGATGCCAATATCACAGACGGAAGATTGACCCATGGCACATCCCGAAGAGAAGGAAATTGGACAAAAACAGTAAAGTAGCTAACGAATCCAACAAAGGCGATCAAAGGAGCGAGCCAAAAAGAGTGCTTCAGCAAAGATTTCATTTTCAGTTATACGACGGCCGAGCCTGCCCGTCTCTTAGCGGTCGTTTACCATTCATGGCGACAAATAGCGTGATTCGGTCAAGCTCTGGATTGAGTCACGGTTTCTCGATCTCTAACCTATCACCTATGCGATCATATATTATCGCGATTATCGCCGCATTGTCTCCCCTTGTCATGATAGCCGAGGATAAGAAATTTGAACCTAATTACGACGAGTCTCTTATCCCAGACTATGCGCTACCCAACCCCCTTGAGGGTGTGACACAAGCAAAGCAATGGTCGGAAAAACGCATTGAGTGGCTTGACATGCTTGGACGGGAAATGTTCGGCGTGATTCCAAAATCTTTTACTGACGTTAATGTCAGCTCCCTCATTAGCTCTCCTGACAAAACCATACTCAACGGACGGGGCAAGCTTCGACAACTTACAATTCATCTGGCCGGGCAGGACATTAAAGTTAGCCTGTTTCTGCCAGCTAATGCTTCAACTGCTGCACCTGCACCTGCTTTTCTCGGCTACAATTTTTCCGGTAATCACTCAGTCTTCAATGATCCGGATATCGAGTTGACCAATAGCTGGATGCGAAAGAAAAAAGATAATCGTGCCAGCGCTGAAGACCGCGGCGCAAGCTCGAGCCGGTGGCCCGTAGAACGAATCCTTACCAACGGATTTGCCCTCGCAACCGTCTACTACGGCGACGTCGACCCGGATCAGGACGACGGTTTCAAAAATGGTGTTCATGCTCAACTTGGAAAGCCCGCTCCACATGAAGCCGCTTCCATTGCAACTTGGGCTTGGGCTCTGAGTCGCATTCTCGATGTAATTGAGAGTGAGATTGTGGAGATTGACGCCACCAAGGTCGCCGTTTTTGGCCACTCAAGGCTCGGTAAAACTTCACTTTGGGCAGGCGCCAGCGACAGCCGTTTTGCTCTCGTTATTTCCAATAATTCAGGTTGTGGAGGCGCCGCCCTTTCACGTCGTAAGATTGGAGAAACCGTCTCGAAAATAACCCATTCATTTCCCCATTGGTTTTGCGATAATTTCGATCGCTACGCCAACAACGAGGACGCTATGCCGTTTGATAACCACACGCTACTGGCCATGATCGCTCCGCGACCGCTTTACGTTGCAAGCGCTGAAGAAGATCGCTGGGCTGACCCCAAGGGTGAGTTTCTTTCCTGCCTCCACGCTTCACCGGTTTACAAATTACTGGGAACTGAAGGGTTACCCGCAACCGAGATACCTCAAGTAAATCAACCAATCCATGGTCAGATCGGCTACCACATCCGAACCGGCAGGCACGATGTGACCGACTACGACTGGGAGCAATACATCAAGTTTGCTAAGCAGCACCTTAACCCGTGAATTCTCAGTCCAGCGCCCACTCGATGGCCTGTTTGAGAAATTGGCAAAATTCTGCACTCTCAAAGTCAGACCGTTGCCCCAGTGAAGTATAAAAAATCTTCGCCGCATTATCACCGGCCTCATTGGTCCAGGCGACTGGTTCTATCTCATGCCCTTCGATCTTTCCATTGAGTAATAAGGTGGTTGAATCAGCTAATGGCTTTACTCGATACAGCTTGTTCGACTTTGGCAACTCTCCAATACCCTTTAGTAGAGGATGTGACTCAGCTCCCTTTTCAACGGTGATCGTTGCCAACTCCTCACGGTAATGACCGTTGTAATTACCACCCAGAATCTCAGGGTCGAATTCCTCCCACACATCGTGACCAACCGGTGCGGATTGCCCTTTCAAGTGGAAGGCGTGGCTTGATGTCCGTATCGCGACTAGCGGCTTTCCCGCTGCCACATGATTTTTCAGCGCTTGTATATCCTCTTTTTCCGGCGCCCGTCGCCTAGCGCTAATAAAGGCGAGATCTGCATCTTTTAACGCCTCTGCCAGATGGGAAAAATCGTTTCGCACCTCTTCCTCCGGTTGGGCCACGATAAAGGTCGCTGTATACCCCTCGGGTTCAAGCAGGTCCTCGAAGAATTTCGGAACGTTTTCCAGGGTCCCATATTCTTTTTCGCCAAGCACGAATACAATTTTAGTCTTTGCGCCCGAGGACTTGTCGTCAGCATGGAGGATCAGTCCGAGCAGACATAACGAAAATACGGTACTAACCAAACACCTCATTTTTTATAATAGCACCTTAAAAGGATTTTGTTCTATTTCGGCTATCCCCTATTTCACGGCTCCCGAATGCGCAAAAAGGCCGCTTAGATAAATCGCTACTTCTCTCCACCACCCTGCTCGTCGAGGCCGCCCGTCATCTTGCTCGCATTAATTCCCTTGGGAGCCTGGGGCCAAGGCGTCTCGCCTGGCGCCCAATCCTTAGGCTGAGTTGAACGGATCGCATCGACGTGATCTTTGAGCCACTGGGGCACATTTTTGTTTTCTTCAAGACCGTAAACATACGGCAGCGGTGGCTCCATCAGCAGTGGCTTATCACCGAGCGGTGGGCGCTCGCTTGCGGCCTGTTTGAGGCGCTCGGTCAGCTTTAAAACTATTTCGGGATTGGCTTCCGAGATATCGGTCGTTTCAGACGGGTCGTCAGCCACGTTAAACAGCAATTCGCCCATCAACTTATAGTCACCACTGCGAATAGTCGGCACACGGACGCTTCCCTCAACGTCAAAAATAATCTCGGTTCGTGGACTCGGCTCATCCCCGAAAATCACATCAGTTTGATCTAGGCCATCGACCGAAGTGTCTTGTTCATGATTTCCACCCGCAAGGGTGATGAAGGTTGTATACCAATCAGCAATGAAAAACATTTCATCACTTTTGCTGCCGGGCTCTGTATGTCCAGGCCAGCGCACGAGACATGGCGTACGCACGCCACCCTCGAAAGTAGTGTTCTTCGTTCCACGATAAGGCGCGCTCATTTCTTCCATCACCGGACCATTGTCGTTGGCGAAAATTAAAAGCGTATTGTTTCGAATTCCCTTCTCTTCGACGGCCTTCATGATCTTGCCAACATTCGTGTCCATATTTTCCAGCATGGCATCTCGGATCTCAAGCGGCTCACCGGGATTACCTTCGAAGCCGGGAGGCGGATTGAGCGGGCCATGCACGGCATTGAACGCGACGTAAACAAAAAGCGGCTGTTGACCCGTTGACTCCTCAATGACACGAACCGCTTCGTCGGCAAGTAGATCCGTCGCATAGCCTTCCTCCCAGACCGGCTTCTGATTACGATGCCAGTCAAACACGGCGAATCGAGCCGGTGCGTTGTGGACAATAGATTTATTGTAATAGTCAATTCCCCATGCGTAAAAGCCATACTGGTGCATGAAGCCCTGTCCCATTGGTAGATGCTCGGGTAGCCATTCACCGCAGTGCCACTTGCCACAGATCGAGGTAAAATAGCCAGCATCCTTCAACGCCTCAGCCACAGTTCGTTCCGAACTTTCAAGAGCATGGATGCGTCGTGTTTCTTCACCGTCTTCAGTGTGCGCTAGCGTCAGTCCCAACTTGGCGAGATAGCTTGGCTTACCGAAGTCTTCCGAGCGCCAGTCCATCCAGTTGCGAAACGAGTAACGTCCCGTCAAGAAAGCCCCTCGTGTCGGAGCGCAGACAGAGTGAGTGTAATGGGCTGTCAGTTGGAGTCCTTCGGACGCCAGCGTATCAAGATTTGGCGTGAGCTCGGCGTTACCACCATTGAAGCCGGGCTGAGCCCAACCCATGTCATCGCTAAGGATAAAGATAATGTTCGGACGAGAGCCAGCCGGGTCGCTAGAATGTGCCAGCAAAGGTAACCAGCAAAGGGCAATAAGGTTCAGAAGTCGCATAAGTTACTGATTCAAGCGGTGATCTCCGTGGTGCGCAAGTCTGAAGCGAGCTTCGGCTCAACCTAGCAGCCTTGGCCAACAACATCATACCATAGTCGAGGCACATCTGAACTCGATATAAAACACGAATCAGTCTCGCCGACGCCCGAAGGAATTCTCGCTAGCCGCCGGCTCAAAACCGACCAACCCCCTATCAAAAGTAGTGTCGCCGGCCCGTTGAAACTACCTTAACCATCGTGGAATAGCGGTTGACCGGACGACGGTTCGAAGCTACTAATTCCACCCTCAAAATTTATCTGGTCATTTTTTGACCATAAAGAAAGCCAGAATCATGGGCAATCACATCAGAAAAACCAACAACCAGTGCCAAACCCGTCCTCGTAAGAGCGGTGCCAAGAAAAACCGCCGCCGCCTCGAGCAGCGCCGCCGTCTTGTGGCCCTCGGCATGAACGAAGAAGTAGTCGCACGCCTGACTTCCCGCGAGATCCTTGATTTCCTCAAGCGCCCCGCCAACATCGGCAAGGAAAGCTAATCGGATCACCAGATTCTTTTAACAAACGCCGCTTGGGACGACCCGGCGGCGTTTTTTGTAGGCGCAGCCCACCCCCTTTATTTCTTAAGTCTTTTTTCAACAAAACCCATCGCACCAGCAGGGCTCCACTAAGCAATCAAATCCTTCACCACGTGCCCGTGCACATCCGTCAGGCGTACATCGAGTCCCTGATATCGAAAGTTGAGCCGCTCGTGATCAATCCCAAGCAGGTGCAGGATGGTTGCGTTGAAGTCATGCATGTGGACTGGATTCTCCACCGCGGCATACCCCAGTTCATCGGTTTGACCATACTCAAAGCCACCCTTAGTGCCCCCACCAGCCATCCAGACGGTAAAGGCTTCCTTATGATGATCACGGCCGACCTTGATGGTGTCGCCTGATCCATTGCTCCCCTGCGCCATAGGAGTTCGTCCGAATTCAGCCGACCAGACCACAAGAGTCTCGTCGAGTAGATTGCGCTGCTTTAAATCCTTAATCAAAGCCGCGATAGGCTGATCTACCTCTTTCGCCTTGGCCGGCAACCGATTCACAATATTGCCGTGGTGGTCCCAACCTTGGTCAAAAAGTTGAACAAAACGGACCCCTCGCTCGGCAAGACGTCGGGCAAGGAGGCAGTTGTTAGCGAAACTGGTCTTGCCCGGATCCGTGCCGTAGAGCTCGTGCATTTCCTTGGACTCGCTCGTAATATCCATCAACTCGGGCACTGCTGTCTGCATTCGATAGGCCATTTCATACTGGCTGATCCTGGTCTGGATTTCCGGGTCGCCTATATCAGCGAGTCTAAGACCATTAAGATGCTTCACGGAATCGACTACCTTGCGTCGATCCGATGGGCTAACCCCTTTCGGATTGGACAAGAACAGCACAGGATCACCTTTGCTGCGAAATTCGATCCCCTGATTTATTGTCGGGAGAAAGCCACTCCCCCATGCGCTGTTGCCAGCCCCGAGCACCTGGCCAGTGATCAACACGACAAACCCAGGAAGATCCTTGTTCTCACTTCCGAGACCATAATTAACCCAAGAACCAATACTGGGTCGGCCGAACTGGCTGAAACCGGTTAGTGATTTCAGCTGTGCCGGGGCATGATTAAACTGATCCGTCTCGAGCGCCCGAATGAAACAGAGTTCATCTGCCACTCCTTGGAGGTTTGGCATCAGGTTGGAAATCGAGATACCCGATTGGCCACAACGTTTGAATCCCCACTCCCCTTCCTGAGGCGTTCCGAACAGGGTCGGTTGCTGGCGAATGAAGGCGAGCTGCTTACCGACAAAGAACTCATCCGGACAGAGCTCACCGTGACGCTTTTGCAGCATTGGCTTATGATCGAAGAGGTCTAGATGGGACGGTGCGCCCACGAGGTGAATGTAGATAACTCGTTTTGCTTTCGGTGCGAAGTGCAGTCCTCCATTCTCGACAGCGGCGCCGAGATCTTCGGCGAGAAGCGAGCCCAGCGCGGCACCACCCATGCCCATCCCCGCCTGCTGGAAGAGCTGGCGGCGAGTCATGCTCTGCATGTGATTTAACCAGGGATTCATTCGCTTATCCTTTCGTGATGGTTTCGTCGAGGTTCAGCAGAATACTGGCCACGTAGAACCACGCGGCAAGTTCTGTTTTATCGAGAGCTTCGTTAGGCTGATAATTGATCCCTTCACTGTCGAGCAGGTTCTCTACCTCCTCCGGCGAGAGTGATTCGGCCCGTTCCCTAATGACACCTTCCAAGAAACTCAACTCTTCCTTGTCTGCTGGTCGCGACAATACCAGTTCGAAGGCGTGCTGGATGCGCTCCTCATCAGAGGTCTCGGGCGTTTCGGACAGCAACCGGTTTGCGAGAGCTAGAGAAAGCTCCACGTAGACGGGGTCGTTCATCAAGGTGAGCGCTTGTAGCGGAGTGTTGGTCCGCGGTCGGCTCACGACACAGGAGCCACGGTCAGGCGCGTCAAAATTCACGAAACTCGGATAGGGCGCCGCGCGACGCCAGATTACGTAAACACCGCGGCGATAACGATCCTCATCAGTTTCATCAATCCACTTCGGTTCGTTCCGCCCGACCTGACGCCAAATCCCGGTTGGCTGGTGCGGCATGATGGGTTCCCCTTCCGCCTTAGTAGAGAGCATTCCGCTGACTGCAAGTGCATTGTCACGCACCATTTCCGCGGTCATGCGGAAGCGGGGTCCGCGCGCCAGCCAAGAATTCTTTGGATCCGCTTCGTAAGTCTCAGGATTCACCTTCGAAGACTGTCGGTAGGTTGATGACATGACCATGACCTTGAGGACATGCTTCATATCCCAACCAGAGTCGACGAATTCGACCGCGAGCCAATCGAGCAACCTGGGATGGGTCGGTGGTTGAGCCATTGTTCCAAAATCTTCCAAGGTGGCGACGATGCCTTCACCGAACAACTCGGCCCACCAGCGATTCACAGTGACACGCGCCACTAGCGGATTCTCTCCATTCACCAACCACTTAGCCAGACCAAGGCGGTCTTTTGGAAGACTCTCGTCCATCGGAGGCAACACCTCCGGCGTTGCAGCAACGACCTTCTCTCCTTTGTCTAGGTAGACACCACGGTTCATGATATGGGTATCGCGCGACTCTTCCATCTCAATCATCACAAGAGTGGAGGGGATCTTAATGGCGTTAAGATCACGCTTCGCTTTGCTCATCTCAGCGTCGAGTTTCTTCAACGCAGGATTGGACTCCATGAACAAATCATCAAGGGTTCTGATCTCAGCTTTGGACAGCTTGTCACGATTCTTCTCAAGGATCTTTAGAATGTCATCGCTCACTTCATGAACCAAAGGATCTCCATCCATGGCGGAGAGACGCACCCGACCAATCGTGCGACCTCGTCCATAGTTCTGGTCGAGTGAGAAACGAAGGGTGGCGCCTTCTTTCAACAAGAGCGGTTCCTCAAGACGGTAGACGGCCCAATGGGGCTTGCCGAATTGCTGTCCGATGGCCCAACCTGTCTTTCGATTGCCGTCGATCGACTTTTCAACTTCCCAATTGGGTTGCGAATAGTCAGCTGTCACAGAATTCAGGACAACTTTTCTGGCTTTAGTCTGACCTTTCTCATGAAGCGTCACGTTCAGCTCACTGAGAATAAAGTTGGGACGCTCGTCATCTCCGCGCCCCGGACCTGTGCCAGGCAGTTCGTCGTGCGTCAGGGCCTCGACCCTTAAAGCAGTGACCTGCTTCAGCTTCGGCTTGGTATCGATAGTGTAAACCACCGTTCCGGGAACGTTCCCGGTTACGAGAACAGATTTGTCTTCGAGTAGACGAAAGTCTTCCCCTCCGTTAGTCCCAAACCTCTCCACCGTGAGCGCGGTCCATTCGGGGCGGTTTTTGAGAGATGTCCTCAGGTCCGTTTCCCACTGCTCACGCCCTTCAGAACCGGTCATCATCTGCTTACGCTTGCTCGCCAGTTGCTCGATCTGGGCCGATATCTTCTCTCGTTTAGCAGCCTGCTCCGCTGGAATCGGCAGATCCATCTTGGGCCCCACAAAGTCGAATGACACGCCCTTACCTCCATTATCAACCTCCAGCGGCGTGTTGTTGAAGAAGGCAAAGAGTCCATAGTAGTCCTTCGTCGTGAATGGGTCATACTTATGGTCGTGACACTGCACACAGCCCATTGTGGTGCCGAGCCAAACTGTCGCGGTCGTGTTCACTCGATCGACTACCTGATTGGTTCGATTCTCCTCCGGGTGTACCCCCGCTTCCACATTGCAAGTCACAGTTCGGTGGAAACCAGTTGCAATCTTCTGGTCAATCGTCGCGTTAGGAAGGAGGTCCCCGGCGAGTTGCTCAATGGTGAATTGATCGAAGGGCATGCCGTGATTCAGCGCATTGATGACCCAGTCGCGATATGCCCAACTGTCACGAAGTTGATCCGCCTGAAAACCATTGGAGTCGGCGTAGCGAGCGAGGTCAAGCCAAGACCTTGCCCAGTGCTCACCAAACCGTGGTGACTTTAAGAGACGGTCGACCACGGCTTCGTATGCCTCGTCAGAAGCGTCATTAACGTAGGCTTCCACTTCCTCTGGAGTGGGTGGTAACCCGGTCAGGTCAAAACTGAGACGTCTGATCAAAGTACGACGGTCAGCTTCCTCCGAGGGTTTTAAGCCGTGCTCATCGAGTCGGTTCAAAATAAACTGATCGACTTCGTTACTGATCCAGGATTCATCTGACACCCGTACATCAGTCACTTGGGTTGGAGGGACTAGAGACCAGTGATCCTCGTATTCGGCGCCTTCATCAATCCATCGACGAATGATCTCTTTCTCCTCATCCGTCATCTCACGCTTCGACTCCGGTGGCGGCATGAGATCGTTATCATCATCACTTATGATGCGGTAGTAGACCTCACTGTCCGCTGCATTGCCGGAATTGATCGCAAAGTAGCCGCCAAAATCTCGTTTCGCGTCCTCCTCAATATCAAGGCGCAAATCGGCCTCCCTCGTTTCCTTGTCAGGGCCGTGGCAATGGAAGCATCTGTCCGCCAAGATAGGTCTCACATCGCGGTTGAAATCGATTTTCCCTTCAGCGGAAACGCTGAAGGGAAAGCCCACTAAAAGGAATGCAGCAGCCGACTGCTTGAGGGGGAATTGAGGGGAAGCTGCCATTTTCACCTAAGCGATCCAAACGCCAGCTTTAGAGTAAAATAGGAAGCAATCTCATCCACTACGGCTTCACGTATCGAAGATCCAGAGTCATTCCATAAGCTATTTCTCCAGATCGCCGTGCCGGCCAAATCCTCCAAATTGTCAGTGGAGTTGTTCATCATTATATTTTCTTTAACAACTGGCTGCCCTTTTCCTGACTTTGAACCTTCAGTGAAACTATATGTCACTTCGACATTGATTCTGCCATCTTTCTGGCAAAAAGCGCATCAAAGACTGAGACAAAGTTAAAACCTGAAAAGCAAAAGGCCCACTCCGTGAGCAGGCCTTTGCAGAAAAGTTAACAATGTAAGCGCATCATCACGCGTATAGCGAGGTCACTGGCTTACCGTGGTTACCGAAGACAAAGGGTCTTCCAGAGGGTGAATAAATCTCGTAGCCAAGGTCTACACCAAGACCGTAACCGATCGTCGCGTGGAAGTCTTCTACGCTGACCTTATTTTCACCGACACGGCGACCGTCGGCATCCGACTTACCGTATTTCTGGCCACCAGCGATTCCACCACCAGCAAACATGGTGGAGAACACGGCGGGTTGGTGATCACGACCAGCGCGCTCATTGATACGGCTAGTACGACCGAAGTCGGTTCCGGTCACAACAAGGGTTGACTCGAGCAGCCCACGCTGATCGAGATCGCTGATGAGAGCGGAGACAGCTTGATCATACGGGGGGAGTCGTGATGCGAGGCTATCTTGGATGCCAGCGTGCATATCCCAGCCGCCATTGTGAACTTCGATCACACGAACGCCTTTCTCAACGAGACGTCGCGCAAGGAGGCAGCCCTGTCCGAGATTGTTCATTCCATACTTCTGGCGATCCTTCTCACCGGAGAGATCAAATACTTTCAGTTCTTCACTGCTAAGCAGGCGTGAAGCTTGATCGTAGAACTCGATGTAGCCTTTCGGGCTGGCATAGTGCTTATACTTGTCGACAAAGTTTTGGCCAATATCGAGGGACATCTCCATACGCTGATTAAAACGCTCCTGAGAAGTCATAATGGTCGAGTTGGCAATGCCAGCGGTCGGATTAGCCACCGGAAGGGGGCTCAGAGCCGGCTCGAGATATCCCGAATTAGAAGTGCCGCGGTTCACGATAACACTGTCTGGAAGCAAATCGCCACGCTTACCGAAAAACTTTTCACAAAACGGACCAATGTGGGGGTGCACGATGGTGGCGCGTTGGTTGTAACCTGTCATCATCTGGTAACGAGCCTGTGCGTGAGCCCCGTTTTGGCTGCTCATGCTGTTGATGACAGCAATTTTATCGGCGTGTTCAGCAAGTCCCTTGAGGTGACTACCGTAACGAATGCCGGGAACTTTGGTGGAGACCGTCTCAGTATCTCCCATCACCTTCTTATTGTTTTCCTTGGGGTCGAAGGTGTCGAGATGGGTCATACCACCTGAATTGAAAATATAGATCAAGCTCTTGGCTTTACCACCACCAGCAGTTTCTTCCGCAAATGCTTTCTGCTGATCGAGAGCAGCGCCAAAAGTCGTTGCGACACTGACACCGAGGGCACTTTTGGCTGCTCCTTCCATAAACTGGCGTCGACTCGTATCTGATTTTCCTGCGAATGCTTTGAAGTCCATAAGAAAAAATAGTTTAGCGTTAGAATTATTGTAGTTAGTTGCCAGTCTACTGGATGAAAAGGAATTCAGGGGTGTTGAGTAGGGCCCATGCCAAATCTCTGATGCCGTCGTCACCGTAGGTCTCCATGATATCGACGCCCTTCTTAAGCTCTTCCTCTGTTGGGTAGCGCGAGACCATGGTAAAGAAGACACCTCGAACCATGTCATCAGGTCCATCTAACTTCCTGAGGTCTTCAACTACCTGAGAGCTACTTCCGGTAAGACGGGTCGTGACTGAGCCGTTCATAAGAGCCAGCACCTGCGGCACCGTTCCGTCGAAATTGCTGTTATCAGTTACCATGCGATCAGACTGGCCGAAAGCACTGAGCATCGAGGCTGCTGAAGCCGGCTGAACCATATTTGAAGAACGGATCATGGGGATACCGTCAACCACCGGGATCTTTGGATCCGCTGCCTTGAGGCTGGCTGTCTCAACGATAACTTTCTGCGCCTTATTTCTCGTCTTTTTATAAGCCTGATACTTGGCGAACACATCCTCCATCGAATCCTCCCTAAAATCGACACGAAGGACTTCACGCATGAAGGACCCATCACCGCCCTTAACTTCGTCGATCTTGGAACCATAAGCGAGGGTCAAGAGCGAATCCCATGCCTGTTCAGCCCTCATGCGGCGAAGCACTGGACCTTGAAAAAGATAATACCTGCCCTCATCAACATCGCGGTCGTAGGTGGAGATCCCCTGGTAAGCCTGGGTGTTATAAAGAATCCGCATGAACTCGCGAAGATCGAATCCGGTACGAACCATTTCTTGGCCGAGGAACTCAAGAACTTCTGGCTGCCCCGTATGGGCCCGCCATTCCATGGGAAAATCAATGACCGGTTCAACAAGGGCACGGCCAAAAGCACGCTCCCACATACGGTTGGCGATGTTCACAGCGAAACGTTCGTTGTCAGGATCGATCATCCAATTGGCTAGGGCCTCACGGCGACTCTTACCGCCAGATTTCGCATTGTCTCCATAGAGGGTAAGAGGAGAAACAACCTGACCTCCAAGTCCCTCGATTTGGCCGGGGATCGCGATATCGATCTTTTTATTGTCGACTATGTTCAAGCCGAGCGCTGTCTTATACCAGCCGAACTGTCGTCGTTCGTTCCGGTCCTGAAGGTCAATCCCGCCCTGCTTGACGGCATAGTTCTCAAACTTTTTCAACCAGTCCTGAGGCGCACCCGGCAGACCAACGCGGACGTTTCTGCCCTCGGCGCCCTTGTAGCTACCCATGGAACGTTGGGTTTGCCCGAAGAAAGCAGCCATCTGGTAAAAGTCTTCCATCGTCCACTCGGTAAAGGGATGATCATGACACTGGGCGCAGCTGATATCGATGCCCATCATGACCTGACCGAAATTAGAAAAAGCATCGAACTCCATCCCTTCGTCACGCTGGAGGAAACCAATCGCCGGATTGTGACCCAAATTCCCCTTAGCCGTGATCATCTTATGAACGATTTCATCGTATCCTACGTTGGCTGAAAGCGAGTCTCGCCACCACTGGCTGTAGGGAGAATAGTCCAACTCGCGCGCTACACCGCTGTCCTTGATTCGATACATGTCAGCAAAGTAGTTAAAGAGGTGGCTGACGCGTCCCGGGCTGGCGAGCAGTTCATCAATCAAAATGGCGCGCTTGTCTTCGCGAGCGCTGTCGGCAAATGTCTGGAATTCCTCGCGAGTCGGAATCCGACCGAGAATGTCGAGGTAGATGCGCCTAACGAAAAGATCATCAGGAAGGCGCTCATTAAAAGATCGAATGTCGGTGCTCTTTGCGATGTTTCGGGCAAGCAGCAGGTCGATTTTCTTAGCAGAAGCCATTGTCATGGCATCATCACCGACGAGAGCAAAACGCTTAGCAGCATCAAGGTCATCAGCGATCAAGCGGGCCACTGGGAATTTGACACTCTGACCATTTCGCAGTTTCAACTGGATCGTGTCGCCTTCAAGAGCTTCGAAGACAGCTTCGAGCTTTTTGCCGTCAGTGCTGGTCCAAACGCGCGCATCAGAAGCAGTCGAAATCAACAGTCCAACGGCAAGTAAAAGGGCTCTTGGGATTAAGAAAGATGGCTTTTTCATAACGCTTTTTAGCTCGATCGGCGGAAAGAGATTTGGCTCACAAGGGATAAAGTAACAAAATGATGCTGCCTACATCAAGTGAAGAACGCCAGAACCCGCATCTGTTACAGCAAAACCCGAGGTTTTTGGGGACTTTTCGACCCTGTAAATTAAAAAAAAACGCAAAATTGGCACAATTTGGGACCTATTTGGTCAAACACACGCCATTCATCACCACTTTGGTCACACAGTGGGAGTTAGCAGATCGAGATCAAGCCACTATCTCTTGGAGCTCACCATTGCTGTCGGCAAAGGCATCTACCGGAACTTCAAGACGGTTCAGAATGGTGCGGTGCACATTTGCGAAAGGCGTGTCTTCATTATATCGGAGATACTGCCCGTGCTTGAAGCCCATCTTGTCACCACCGGCAAGGATGGTAGGGTAGTTCTTGTTGTTGTGCGTATTACTATTACTCGATCCATACATCACAATAGTGTGGTCGAGCAGATTGCCTTCCCCTTCCTGGGTGTCGCGAAGACGCTTAAGGAAGTAGCTGAACTGCTTCGCCCGGAATTGATCCCACTTTCCGAGAGCTTCAGCACCGGCTGGCTTATTGCCGCCGTGAGCGAGTGAGTGACTGGACTTACCAAAGCCAAGAAGCTGAGGGAACTTGCCGGCAATAGAAGTGGCGCCATTCATGTTATCGAGCTGGTAGGTCGCGAAACGGGTCGAGTCCGTTTGGAAAGCGAGAAACATGAGATCATACATGGTCTTCATGAGTTCCTCCGGAGTGGAATCATCAGCGTCCAAGTGCAACCCAATGGCGTTCACGCTGGGCTTGGGAATATCGAGCCACTGCTCGGAGCGCTCAACGCGTTCCTCGATCTGACGGACAGAAGCGAGATACTCGTCGAATTTTTCTTGGTCACGCCTGCCAAGCTTGCCACGCACGGACTTCGAGTGATCTAGCACGAGGTCGAGCATGCTGCGGGAATTAGTTAGCTGCGAACGCTGCTCTTCCTTGGAGCCTTTCTCAACGCCGAAGAGACGATTGTAAACCAGGCGCGGCTGATTGATCGCCGGGATCGGCTGACCGCTACGGGTATAGGAAAGGGTACTCGAGCGAGTCACTTCGCCAACACCGCCGGTATTGGAAAGCGTGATTGAACGAAAACGGGTTTCATTACCGATATGCTCAGCCGCAATCTGGTCTAGCGAGATCGTGTTGGTCATTTGGGCACCCTTTAGCATCGCCCCCGTTAACCAGATATCAGCCGTATCGTGACCACCAATGGTGCGACCGTTCGGGTGGGACAGTCCCCCGAGTACGGTAAGATTATCACGAAGTGGATCCAGCGGCTTTAGGCTCTCGTTGAACTGGTAGTTCGCACCCTCTCCTTCCGGGAACCAACGCCATTTGGCATTCTCGTCCTTGCTACTCATGGAAACCCCGTAGGGAAAATAGACAGCACAAAATCGTTTAGGCCTTTGAGCAACGGAGGCATTTACGCTCATACACTCCAGGAAAGGCAGCGAAAGAGTGACTCCGGTGCCACGGAGAAAGGTGCGTCGGTCAAGATACCAAGGTTTGTTCATAGGCCGGCTGGGGCAGAAGTTACAGAAGGTTATCACTTAGTCAGAAAAGCGCTACTGGAAGCCACCTCCTGCACGAGGCGGTGAAGTTGAAAATCGTAGCTGATAAAATCAGTAGTAAGCTCATCGATCATCGCCTCGTCAGTTATCTCCATGGAGCGTCCTAACGCGTAAGTCATCAGCTTGCTAACCAGAGCGCGGGCAAATTGTTCTTTCTTTTCCTCAAGCAAGTAGGTTTTTAAGCCGTCCATGCCGTTGAGTTTCGCTCCTCCCGGGAGCGTCGCTTCGGTAACCACCGGCTGGGTAACCATCTTGCCCCTTTTCTCTGGATCGCGTCTCGTAATTTCAGTTCTGGCAAGACCGTCAGCCCCAAAGCCTTCCATGGCAATCCCCCACGGATCGATACTGCGGTGGCAATCATTACAAGATGCTTGCTCGCGATGGATCTTCAACTGCTCGCGCACCGACAGCTTCGCGAAATTGGGATTCTCGGCATCAAGACCAGGAACATTGGGTGGCGGATTTGCCGGCGGATCATCGAGCAAACGCTCACGCAACCAGACGGCTCGCAGCACAGGATGGGAATCCTCACCCGTTGAGTGCCCTAAGAGAACACTGGCTTGGGTCAACAAACCACCACGCTCAGATGTTTCAGGCAGGGACACCCGCTCGAACTTCATTCCGCGCGGACTCTCATTTAAACCGTAATGCATGGCCATGGGACGGTTCACCATAGCAAAATCCGAATCGAGAAAGTTTAGCGCGCTCATACGCTCGTTTAGCACCTCAGCAAAGAAGTGCTTCGTCTCTTTATGAATGGACGGCTTCAGTTCATCGTTCCAGTCAGGGTAAAACTCAGGATTAACCGCGACGCGATCCACTGCACCAACATCGAGCCATTGATCGACGAACTGATCCACAAAGTTCCAAGAACGCTCGTCATTTAACATCTTGGACACGATGCGCTTAATCTCGCCCTTCCTATGCAACTGCCCCTTCTCCGCTGCGGTGAGCAGGCTCTCATCAGGCATTGTCCCCCAAAGGAAGTATGAGAGTCGCGAGGCAATCTCCCAGTCATCGAGCGGACGCTTCTCCTCCGCGCCGGGCTCCACTAAGTAGAGAAAACCCGGAGAGATCAACACCATCGCGAGCGGTTCGCGAATCGCTTCTTCAAAGCTCGGCACCGTTCCCTGAACCTGGTCAAACAATGCGAGGTAGGGTTCCACCTCCGCCTCTTCGACTGGTCGGCGAAAGGCACGATGCATGAACCGCTTCAGGACCTGAGCGGCGTAGCCCCGCTGATCTGTCTCACGCTGCTCTGAGGGAAACAAAATATCCGAGTGATGCTTCGGCGGCCAACTGTCGAAAACCGGACCGGCAAACTCGACTGACTCGACTTCGATCTCAGGAAGGTGAGGCTCTTCCGGCCAGACCTTCACCGTCTTTGCTTTTTTCTTTCCCACCGCCGGCTCAAGCACCACCGTTTCCTGCTTTGGCATAGGGGAGCCATCATCGTAGACATTGGTCACCCTAATCAGCAGGCCGGGAAACTTGCTCTGCACCCGCGAGGGCAGCGGGTAGTCTTCAATTCGTCCACGAAACTCGTAGGTTTGAATTCGCTCCGAGGTCACTTCAACTTCATCAATAATTCGTTCTGGCATCAAGGTATCAACACGATATCCCAGCGCGACTTCCATGCGTGGATACCCCTGCCCCTCTTTCAAGTCCGCCCTCGCCCGAATCCTGACAAGAAACTCACCATACTCGTGATAGTCTTCCTCTATTTTTCCTAGGAAGAAACTCGTCCTTGAAAGCGTATTGGAATAATCCCGCCCCCGCTGTGATTTATTTCCGGCGGTTCCGTTACTCTCTTCGATGACGTGACGAAAGACTTCTGGCTTCTTGCCGCTGACGATCGCCTTACTCATCGCCATCCGTGCAGCCTCAAGGTAATATTCCAACTGCATCGCCGACATCTGTAGGGAAGCGCCGTTATTTTTAAATCCGTCTTCGGACAAACCTTCCGGCGGCAAATTGTTCGCGTAGCCAGTTTTGATGCCGAGCAGGTCGGTCATCGTATTCTGATATTCGATACGGTTGAGACGACGCACCACCGGACGCCCCCCTGTGCTCTTCGTTGCCTTGACCACGGCTTCAATTTCGTAGTTGAGCCAACCAATCAACTTTCGCCGCTCATCGTCCGAAAGTCGTGGCTCATCCTCAGGCGGCATCTCGTCGAAGTTGAGAACATCAAGGGTGTCATGCCAGGTCTCTGCTGCCGGACGATCATTGATCATATCCGTGCTCATCGTATCGAAGCGAATATCATTCTTTTGCTTATCTGGCCCGTGGCAAGCAAAGCAGTGCTTCTCAAGAATGGGGCGAATGTCCTTCTCGTAGTCCGCGGGCGAGGCAGCAAAAGATGCAGGAGCCAGAAGCGGGAAAACTCCAACGCCCCAATAAGGCAGCATTAAACGAAAATTTAACATCATTGCTTGTCTAGAATGACAACTCACCGTCATATTCAATCCCGAACACGTTAGTTCCAACTGCGGACGCCTCACGCATTCGAGTCCTAGATTTGTGCCTAAATCCTCAGAATCACTCACGATCCCAGCACTATTCGCGGCTCAAAGGTGAGTCTCACTTCGTCCAGATCATGGTTTTCCTTGAACGCTTCAGAAAGCCATTCGACGGCAATCTCAGCCTGCTCGTTTCTCTCGATTCGGCAGAAAAGTATCAGGAGTTGAGTGAGCCATGCTAGCCACTTCCGTTTGACGAATCCATTTTCCCGTTTACCTGTTCATCATCATTTGAGGGCAGCTACGCTGTCGGTTCGCTCACCATATCGTTCTGCGAGCTCCCATACAGCCACCGATGGTTCTGTTCAATGACACCATCGATCGATACAGTGGAAGTCCTTAACGCCCGCATTGTAGCGGCGTTCACCAATGGAAAATCAAATCCTTAAACTACTCGGGAGGAAGAACTATCTGCCCGCTGACGCCTTTGAATTACATAGGCGACTAAAGCTTCAGCCTCACGAACAACAACAACTCAACCGAACGCTGCGAGAGCTTGAACGGTCCGGTCGAGTAGCCCGAATCAAGGGCGACCGCTACATTTTACCGAAAGAGGCCGACCTCCTTCCCGGCCGCATTCAGATCACACGCAGCGGACGCGGCTTTCTGATGCCGGACACTCCTGGTGCTGCAGAGATCGCGATTTCAGCGACCGACACCGGAACGGCAATGAATGATGATCACGTCCTTATTCGACTGGACATCAAACCCAAAGGTCGGCGTCACAAGGATAATTCTCCGCTCACCGGCAAAGTGGTGCGCGTCCTTGAACGGCATCGCAGCCAGGTTGTTGGCACCCTGAAGAAGGGTCGCGAATTTCTCTATGTGATTCCTGATGATCCGCGCATGCCGCAAGACATCTACGTGCCGCCCGCCAGAGACACAGGACGCTCCGCCAACGTGGGCGACAAGGTCGTTGTTGAACTCAAGGAGTGGACCAACCGACACAAAACCCCCGAGGGCCTAATCATCGAAGTGCTCGGGCCGCCTACCGAAGAGGGCGTCGACATGCTCGGCGTGCTGCGCCAATATGATCTGCCTCTAAAGTTCCCGCGCAAGGTTCTTCAGGAAGTAAGACAATATGGCAAAGACGTCTCGGAACTGGACCGCGAGGGCCGCACCGACTGCCGCCAACATGATGTCATCACTATTGACCCCGCAGATGCCCGCGACTTCGACGACGCCTTTTGCCTTGAGAAGGTCGACGATACCCTGTGGAAACTCTGGGTTCATATCGCCGACGTTTCTCATTACGTGAAGTCAGGCTCAGCACTCGATGAGGAAGCTCAGAAACGCGGCAACTCCACCTATCTCGTTGACCGCGTTGTGCCCATGTTGCCCGAGGCGCTCAGCAACGAACTTTGCTCGCTCAAACCCAAGGTCGATCGACTCAGCAAATGCGTTGAATTTCTCATCGATAACGACGGTCGCGTCGTGCGCTCACGCTTTTACAGTGCTGTGATTCACTCCAAGCGTCGATACAGTTACGAAGAGGCCATGGAGGTATTGGAACGCCAGGCGCAAGATCACATTGAGGACATGCTGTGTTCTGCCGCCCGCCTCGCTCTGAAGATCCGCCAGCGCCGATTTGAGAACGGTTCTCTTGAACTCGATTTCCCTGAGACCAAGATCCGGCTAGATAACAAAGGACGCGTTCTTCGCATTGAAAAAGTCGACTACGACGAGTCACACCAACTTATCGAAGAATTCATGCTACTCGCCAACGAAGCTGTGGCGACACGTCTCATCAAGATGAAGAAGCATACCGTCCACCGGGTGCATGAAAGTCCCGACCTGGCCCGACTCGCTGAATACCGTGAGGAAGTCCTTGGGCACAATATCCCCTGCGGCAACCTCGAGAAAACTGTCGAAGTGCAGAAACTACTGCGCCGACTTAGTAAGCTCCCGATTGGGGCAGCACTCAAGATCGGCTTTCTCAAATCCCTGATGCGAGCGCGCTACGCCATCGAACCGCTTGGCCACTACGGTCTCGCTAAACGCAACTATGCTCACTTCACCTCGCCGATTCGCCGCTACGCTGATCTAGTCGTACATCGCACCTTGTTCGAGAAAGAAAAAATCCCGGCCAATTGGCTCGTCAGAATAGCCGAGCACATCTCCACGACGGAGCGTAATTCGGCTGACGCCGAACGCGATAGCAAGGATGTGAAGATGTATGCCTATCTCAAGGCGCAGATGAAATCCAATTCGCGCCACTCCTATCCCGCGTTGGTCACTGACATCCGCAACTTCGGTTTGTTTGTCGATGTGCCTGACCTCGGCATGCGGGGATTGGTTCCTCTGAGCCGCATGGAAGACGATTTCTACGACTTCGACTCCACTCGAGTTCAGGCGGTCGGACGACGCAGCAAAAACGCGATAAAGCTCGGAGACAAACTCGATGTAGAGATCGACAAGGTCGATACCTCCAAGAAGGAAGTTGATTTTCGCCCGGTGTCAGTAGGGACCAGCAGCACTCGGAGGAGACGAAGTCCTCGCGGAGGTCGTGGCCAAAGTAGAAACGAAAAGAAAGATGGCCCACGCAGCGGAAGGAACAAACGCGGCAAGAGTCGCCGCAAGAGTAACCCTAGCATTCGAAGTGGGAGTAACCAAGGTCACGCAGATGACGGCGAGACAGCTAATGACCGGGCAAAGCGAGGACAAAAGCGACAGAAATCAGGAGGTGATCAGTCTGGTCAGCACAACAGCACTGCCCCCAAAAAGAAGTCTGCCAAAAATCAGGCAAACCCGAAGCGGAGACGCCTTAGCAAGAAGCGCTCCTTTCGCAAACCGACCGGAAAGAGAAACGGGCGGGGAACTTCAGCAAAGAAGCGACCAAACACTGGGCAGTAGTTTACACTTACGGTTCAAGACTAAACGCAAGCTACCAACTACCCCCCGTCAGACAAAGGGTAGACTCCCATGATTGAGTGGGACAAAAGCCTTGGTAGCATCAACCTCCCGCTTCACAATCAATTAAATGATCGCTTCTCTAACTCGCTGCCTCATCGTTGGTATCATTATGATGGCTTCAGCTGCTGCCGCAGCCGAAGAGCCCGATCGCTCGCCACCCATCAAAGTGATGAGCTTTAATATCCGATACGGAGCAGCCAAGGACGGAGACAACCATTGGGATAACCGAAAAAACTTCGTCGCCGAGACGATCCAGGTTTTTGATCCAGACCTGCTTGGCTTGCAGGAGTGTCTCGACTTCCAAGGGGAATTCCTTCAAGAACAGTTACACGGCTATACCTTTCACGGCGTGGGACGACAGGACGGAAGCAAATCCGGTGAGTATGTTCCTGTAATGTTCAAAACTTCGCGCTTCGAATTATTGAATTCCGGCCACTACTGGCTGAGCGAAACTCCGGAGGTTCCAGGGAGTAAAAGTTGGGATTCATCACTTCCCCGCATGGTCTCGTGGGTCCGACTTCAGGACAAGTATGATCCCGATAGCGAACCTTTCGTCTTTGCCAACGCACACTTTGATCACAAAGGAAGAGAAGCTCGACATCAATCCGCAAAGCTCATGTGGAGGCGGCATATCAGGAGCAAACCCGAGGAAGCAGTTATCCTGGCAGGCGACTTTAATTCAGGCGAAGACTCAGATCCTTACAACGCACTCGTAAGGGGCGAAGGGCAACGAACCGAAGGCGATTCACCGATTCTAGATACCTATCGTGTCGTTCATCCGGAGCGAAGTGAAAAAGAAGCAACTTTCACAAAATGGATAGGCAACCGCGAAGGCCTTCGCATCGACTGGATATTACATTCAAAATCTTTCACTACCTTGAATGCCTCGATCAATTACACCAACGACAACGGACGTCATCCCTCTGACCACTATCCGATCGAAGCAATCCTGAGGCGAAGGCACTAAATCTGGAGACTCACTTCCGCGGATACAAAAGGGTTCGCTTCCTCAAAAGCAACCCGCTAAAAATCCGCATTCATATTAAAATATCGTTGATAACATGTCCATGAACGTTCGTCAGCCTTCGCTCAAGTCCGTTGTGGTAGAAACTCAAGCGTTCGTGATCTAATCCCATGAGGTGGAGGATTGTCGCGTTAAAATCATAAAGTGAGGTCGGATCCACGGCCGCTTTAAAGCCAAACTCATCGCTCGCTCCATAGCTGAATCCCTTTTTCACACCGGCTCCGGCAAAGAAACAAGTGAATGCCTCTGGGTTATGATCGCGTCCAGTTCCATTTCCCTGAAGAAACGGCATGCGCCCAAATTCCGTGCACCAAACCACCAAGGTGTCTTCAAGGAGCCCGCGACGCTTGAGATCGTGAATCAAAGCAGCTGTCGGCTGATCCATGATCTCCGCCTGCATCGCATGAGTGTCAGCAATATCGGAGTGTGAGTCCCAGTTGGTGATACCGTTTCCACCGGATGGGTCACTCCCATTGAACAGTTGGACGACACGCACGCCCTTCTCAAGGAGACGTCGAGCAAGAATGCAGTTCTTGGCATACTCGCGCTTCAACTCCGTTCCGGACTCAGAACCATACTCCTTGTGAATAGACTCAGGTTCGTTCGAGATATCCATAATTTCCGGGACTGATATCTGCATCTGGCCAGCTAACTCATAACTCGCGACACGGGCAGCAAGGTTGGCATCGCCCGGATATTTCTCAAGATGCTTGGCGTTGAGGCGCTGGAGCAAGTCGACTGTGTTCTTGTCATCGGAAGCCGAATAATCCATCGGCCGGCCTAAATTAGCCGGTGGATTCTTAGAATTGAAGTCCGTTCCCTGAAAAGCAGCCGGAAGAAATCCGCTCCCAAAGTTGTTCTTGCCGGAACGTGCCAACCCTCGCGGATCATTGATCGCTACAAACGCGGGCAGGTCCTCACACTCAGATCCGAGAGCATAAGTTGCCCAAGCTCCAAAAGATGGGAAACCCTCCATCGTAAATCCCGTATTGATGAAGTTTTCGCCCTGCGGGTGAGCGCTGGTCTGGGTGTGCAGGGAGTGTACGAAGCAGAATTCATCAGCCAACTCGCCCATTTTAGGTAAAAGATCAGAGGTCATCTTCCCGCTCTGACCCCGTGGTTTAAATTCCCAAAACGGCTTTGCGATATTTCCACTGGGTCCTTCAAAGGTCACCGCAGGCATGCCGGGAGGCTTTTGGCCATGAAACTTGGCCAATGCGGGCTTGTAATCAAATGTATCGACATGACTGACCGCACCCGGGCAGTAAATCACGAGCACTTGCTTGGCCGCACCTTCAAAGTGGCCCTTGCGACTCAGGTAGGGATTGTCGGGATCAATGTCAGGACGTATCGGACTTTTACCGCTGAATTCTGCTGGATTCTCCGAGGAGGATAAGCCTTCACCGGCAAGAAGTTGGGCAAGGCCCAAACCACCGAGCGAGAAACCGGTATTCTTCATAAAACTCCGACGATCAAGCAGACGTCGGCCGAAAGGGGTCATGTGTTCAGGACTCATTTTGGGGAGATGCAATGCAGTTCGCTTTCAATGGTTCAGCACTGGTTCAATCCGATCAGGGCAGGAAAGCAAATTCGTTAGAGTTGATGAGACTGCGGCAGACGATGGGGAGCCCGTTGCTTTCGGCAATGCTTTGACTCGCCGCCAGCTCCTCGGCGTCAGGCAAACGGAGAAGGATCAGTTCAAAGGCACGCTTTACCGCGGATTCATTATCTCCCCCACTCTCTTTTTGCGCCCGCTCAGCAATAAACTTGGACTGCTCCACGACGAAATTGCTGTTCATCAAATTTAGCGCCTGCAGAGGCGTGGTAGAGACAGGGCGCTTGTCCTTCACCTGGCCACAATCAGGGAAGTCAAAAGCGGTGAACATCTTATCGTCCACCCGTCGCATTCTCTCCTGATAGAGCATTCGACGCCACGTCTCTTCACCGTGATTGTCGACCACTTCCCATTGCGCGTAGGTTTTCTTCACATTGTGGATGCGAAAGCTTCGGCCACCGAGTTCGGAATTCAGTTTTCCGGAGGCTAGAAGAATTCCATCACGAATAACTTCAGCGGCGACTCGTTGCGGTGGGAACCGCCATAACAAACGGGAACTACCATCAACAGCCAGACTTTCTTCAACAGGAAGACTGGAACGTTTGAAGGCATCCGACATCACGATGAGTCGGATCATGGCTTTGTTCGACCAGGGGGCTACCTCAGCCTGAGTCGGCTCAACGAATTCAGCCGCTAACCAGTCCAGCAATTCAGGATGGCTCGGCGCCGCACCGGCAAGACCGAAGTCGCTGCCCGTTGCCACTATGCCACTGCCAAAGAGGTGATGCCAGATACGATTAACCATCACACGGGAGGTCAAAGGATGGTCCGGCGCAGTCAACCATTCGGCAAAAGCGAGACGACGCTGAGGGTCGGGAGTCTCCGAGTTGAGGCCAAGATCCCCGTCCATCAGGGCAAACCCGGCCGGCTCAACCTCATCACGAAGGTTTTCGGGGCTGCCACGATGCATCACGTGAGTCGCGTTGGGCATCTTGGTGAAATGACCCACAAAAGCATGTCGCGGGCCTTCCTCTGCCAGCAATCCAATCAATCGGTGCAACTCATCAGAAGCTCGCTTTAGCTCAGCAGCCCTCGCAATGCGCTCAGAGGCTACTTTACTGCCAGCGACTAGTTTCCAAGCCCCATCATCCTGCAAGACGCTTACCTTGATCGATGGGAGGCCACCCCCTTTGCCTTGGGAGAGGTAATCTGTCTCAAAGTAATACTCACGGTTACTGCTGTAACGGAAGCGGTTGACGGTCTGCTCTTCCTGGAAGCGTATCTCGACCCAGGGCTTCTTGCCGCTTTCCTTTGGTGCTTTTACGCGCCATGCCATCGTGCCGAACTTTCCGTCATTGGCATTCTTGAGTGGATTACGCTTATCGGCGATCGATTCGTCCTCTTTCAGCATCGTTCCAAGGCTAGCCAGAGCAAGATTCTCGTTATAATCACTTGGCCCAAAAACCTCGATTTCGTCCAGGCTCACGCTGGGCCAGTCGAAATCAATGCGAAGGGCCTTAGTCTTCTGATCAGTAAACTGGAGCTCCTTGAAACCGCCCCAATCTTCTTCCCACGCCCCGTTCTCACGCAGGATCGCCCGCTGAGCAAAAACTTTCGGGTAGATTTCCGATGCACGCCGACGTCGGGGATGGTCTTCGGCAAACTCCGGATAACGACCCCCGAATTCCACTCCCTGAAATACAGCGCTCATGGCGTAGTAATCGGTGATCGAAATTGGATCAAATTTGTGATTGTGACAGCGCGCGCAACTAACAGTCACCCCCATCATGGAAGCGCCAACAGTAGACATGATTTCGTCCATGCGATCGGCTCTTGCCTGTCGAATCGCAGAAGGCTCCCGACCAACCGTTGCCGCTGGAACGTGAGGACCCGCCACCAGGAATCCGGTTGCCTCACCCACGCCGAGTTGGTCACCCGCCAACTGCTCCGTGATGAATTGATCGTAGGGGATGTCTTCGTTGAAAGCACGAACCACATAGTCGCGATAGATCCACGCATTCTTGCGATATAGATTAGCTTCAGATCCATTTGTCTCAGCCCAACGAATCACATCAAGCCAATGCTGTGCCCAACGCTCGCCGAAGTGAGGCGATGCCATCAGTTCATCCACCAGTGCCGCATACGCCTGATCTGGGTTGGCAGCAAAAGCCGTCTCAAACTCTTTTACTTTTTCTGGAGTCGGAATCATTCCGGTCAGAATCACCGATGCTCGCTTCGCCAACGAAATAGCATCAGCCGGTTCGTTCGCTTTAATGCCCTCATCTGCCAACTTTGAGTTCAAGAAAGCATCAATCGGATTGGTAGGGTCACCTGCCGGTATCTCGGGACGTTCTACGGGAAGATAGGACCAATGCTCGGTCTTATCTTCGATGACCTGATCCATCTGGCCAGGCCACACGGCGCCTTCATTGATCCAGTCTTCGAACAGCTTAACCTCTTCAGGGCTCAAAGGGGAACCTTTCGGGGGCATGATTAGTTCAGGATCGCTACCGTTAATCACCTCGATAAGAAAGCTGGCATTGGAATCACCCGGCACGATCGAAGGCAGACCAATATCGCCGCCCTTGAGAAGAGAGGCACGTTGATCGACTCGAATTTCCGATTTTTGCCTATCGGGCCCATGACAGTCGAGGCACTCGGCCTCTAAAATCGGTAAGATGTCATGCTCAAAGTCCACGGAGTAGCCGGTCGCCGCAGCCGAAAAGAAGGCAAGCACGCCAAAAAGAAAGAAAGCATGGGGTCTCTGCTTCATCACTGGGTTACTGATTTACTAATTGTGTTCGAGAATAGTAACGAAAGAAAGTTCAATAATGGCATCACGCAATCACCGATGAATCATACGGCTTCTTTCATAAAGTTCCCTGACCTCATCCGGCTCAAGGGCCACCTTAAAAATGGCAAACTCATCCATGCGTCCATTCAAATTCCGAATCGCAAAGACAGGGTCTTCGCGATGAGGAAGCCCCCAGTTACCGATTTCACCATTTCCGATACGGAGTTTATCGATAAAGAATTTTTCCTCGATCGGTTCCCGAGAAATTTCTTTTCCATTCACGAAATGGGCTACTGACCGTCTGGCCGGATCGAAAGTGGAAACAATATGCATCCACTCCCCACTCATGGATTGATCCCAAATGGGCTCAGAGAAATAGATCGTAGCAAGACCCGCCGCATTTTTATTTGGATTCTTTGGATAAACGTAGGTGTCGTCCACCATGACCGAAAGCATGAGACGCCCATCGTCTTGAATCTGCCAGTGAGGTTCGCCGTTTTCGTAACCGTCCCCGAGAAAAAGCGCGCTGTACCACCGGTCTAATGAATCGATCCGCACCCAAGTCATAAAAGTAAATGCGGAAAACTCTCCCGGAATGTTGACTCGAACTCGGGATCCGGGACGACGGAACTCAAGCGCCTCCTTCATCTCCGGCCACCGGCCGGCAACTGGCTCCGCCATCACCACCGCCCCATCGAATTCCCCACCGCCGAGCTTCGCCAGGTTGGGAATTAGCTTTTCTCCGTTTGGTCGGTCAAACGTGTAGAAAGCAATGAGCCGATTGTCCTCCGCAAGACTATCACGATGAGATTGCCAGCGTTCAAAGTCCAACTGCCTGCGCTCTGTTGTCTGGCTACCCATGCGGTCCGCATCCGGGTATTGAACGAGGCCGCTTTCAACCAATTCGGCCACTCCGTCAGACGGCAATTCCCACGCGCCGCCCTTCTGCACAAGCTGCTTAACCTCTCCCTTGTGAAGAAATTCAATTTCACCGTCATAGACCTCAATATGCCCCTGCCCATCCCTAACCTCGAGACCGAACTCAGTTCCAAGGTCGATGATTTCGGTAGATGGTGCCTTGAGAACAAAACCACGAGCGGCTGGGGGCACTTTCATACGCACCGCTCCTTCGCGACATTCAGCCTGCCAAGCGGAACGAAGCGAAATTTCCGCCGGCCCTTCTACGGTCATCGTTGCACCCGAGAAGAACTGGATTTCAGCCATGCCCGACGCGAGCTCGAATAATTCGGCTCCCAACCTGTCGCCTTCACGCCGGTGCATCTGATCAGCATCCCAGCTAGCGTCAAAGAGTCGTCTAATGACGGCAAAGCCCTCAGCTGAGGGCTCATCGGAATTTAAGCCGGCGAATTCTCCGACAGAATCAGGGGTTGTAGTATTTGAATCGCTGCCCTGCCAATGCATCCAGCCCGAACCGAGTAAAAACGCCATTGCTGCCGCAGCTGCGATAGGAAGAAACGAGGGAAACTTCGTCACCTTGGCTGGCTCGACGTCCCCCTTTGCCGGATCCTGATACAGCCAACTGCTAGCTGCAGAATCAGTGGTTTCTGCGCCGACCACCTCGTTCTGAAGCGTGTTATCGAGGGCCAGATAACGGCGCATCGCGGCGCGGAAATCGGCATCTTCAAGCATGCGGTCCTGAAGGTCACTAAATTCTTCCGCTGTAATTGTGCCGTCGACATAGGCATCAATCCAATCCTGTTCTTCCGATGATAATTTTATGAATGATTCTGGTTTCATGTGACCGCTCCAGTTGACTGGGTTTTAGATTCGACACACTGCATTAACTGCCGGCGAATGCGCTTCAGTCGCATGTAGAAAGCCGCCGCCGTAGATCCGGCCTCAGCAGCGAGATCTTTTACTTTTACGCCAGGCGTGTAGGCCAGCGTAACGAACTGACGTTGCTTTTCCGGCAATTCAAGCAGGCAAGCCTGCAGCGCCTCGTGCTCTACCTGACGGTCCTCCAGTTCCTCGAGTCCTTCGTCGGCCATCAACTCGACCACATCCTCGCGAAACACGTGCCGGTCTCTCGCCATCTTGCGTCGATAAGACAACGACTCAAAGCGGGCAATAACGCAGGCCCACTTCATAAAGTTGGTTTCCGGATCATATTGCTCGAACTTTCGCCAGATCACGATTGCCGTCTGTTGCAATACTTCGTCGGTATCAGTCCACGACGGTAACAACGATCGAATGAACCGTCGCAAGTCGGGCTCATGATGGGCAAAGCGCTGTACGAACACCTCGTAGCGAGAATTTTCGGAGTCCGACTTTGAATTGATTTTACCCATGGTTCCACTATACCACCGCCTCTAGTTATAAAACCTAACGCAGATTTTTCTCTGTCAGGAACAAAAGACTCATGTAATGGGCCCTGCCCTGATTCAATCATCCACCAATTTGCAAGGTCACTTCGGCTGCTCAAAAGCGAAATCCACATACAAATACCAAAGCTGCGCCTGTATAATCTCAGATCCTACCATCATCTCGCCGCGTCTACTCCAGAAAATTCTCTCTGCAGCCCTCGTTACGATCGCTTTGGTCAGGATTGACTCTAATGGTTACCGTTCCTAAAAAGCGGGACGATATCAGCGGTGCGACCGCGCCACATAGACCGTACTTTTCGACTGCTTATCCTGAAGTGGGTTGTAGAAACTGACCACGTGCGGCTCACAGGATTCGAACACATCACCCAGCGCCGCCATAAATGCGTCCTCGGGTGGGTCATCTGACCAAAGAGCAAACACTCCTCCAGAGTGAAGTTGCTCTGCCATTTTTCGAAGCCCGGCCACACTGTAAAAGTCGCCATGTCTATCGTGCAGCAATTTTTCTGGTGAATGATCGATATCAAGCAGGACGGCATGAAACTTTCGTCCTGGAGTCTCAGGGTCAAATCCAGACTCACCTTCCCCCGTCAACGCAAGGCGAAAGAAATCGCCATGGATAAACCGGCACCTTGGATCAGCATTTAAACTGGCTCCAAGTGGAACCAGTTCTTTCTCATGCCATTCGATAACCGGCTGCATAAACTCGACTACAACCAGCGACTTAACCGGTTCGTGTTTCAGTGCCTCGACTGCTGTATAGCCTAAACCGAGCCCTCCCACGACTATCTCCAAATTCGGGCTCCCGGTTGACTCTAGCGCTGCCGACAATCCTAAGTTAGACAATTCCTGCTCTACCACCGTGAACAAACTCGACATCAGGTAACCATCTCCAAGGATGACCTCGTGGATCTCTTCATTCCCCAATGACAGAAGCGTGCGACGGCGAAGGATAAGATCCCCAAGTTCCGTCTCACGAAAGTCTAGTTCTTCGAAGTGTGGTTTGTGCATGACAATCGATTTACTTCTTTACCGGAATCAAAGACGGATCTCCCAGCAAGACATAAAGGTAAGCGTTCGCCGGACCTTTCGGACCATCATGCCCCCGGTAGTAGTCAGGTATGGCCTTATCCCCTATGATCGAATTCATCAACTGCTGATAAGCCTCTCCGGTCGAGGTTCCTGCTAGCACTTGCTCAGCCATGGGGAACACCTTTGGAAATCCACCACAAAGCCCCATGTGCCCGAGCATCGCCACAGCGCCGTTATCCATCGCATGAAAGGCGAATCTTTTGTCATCGCGCTTGGAGGTCAAGTCGACACGATCAGCGTCGTAGGGAGCAGCCGACATGCAGGAGCCGCAAAAAATGATTCCGCCGCCGAAGTCGATCTTAGCAAAGGCATCAATATGGATTCCGCAAATGCGATTCGTCGTTCCGTGCCCGAACATGAAAAGCATATTACTCTCATCGATTGCCAACTCGGCAGGAAGCGAAAGGCTCTCGAAGGTATGTCGCTGAGAAGTCGGTGACATCACGATATTCCCCTCTCCAGCCGGCAACTCAGGATAGTCACCCCGCTCCATATGCGACTTCTTCGTCGTCACGATGATGGCGGGAGACTGTTTACCCTCTTCAGCAAACATCTTCTGCATCACTTTCGCCTTTTGATAGCTCCGATAGCGCCTCGCATCGCTGTCCTCGATCGCGCCCATGGAAACCGGTCGGATCTCTTCAACTTCACGAGGACGGAACTGAATCGTTTGCTCAATTAGTTCAGCAAGTTGCGCGGGGCTGCTAGCGATGAGGTATCCGGGGAAGACATCCAGTTCCGGATCCTTATCGAGGCCGGATAAGATCCTCAAAAGGCATAAGTGCATGTTCTCCCGATAGCTTTCCATCATCGGGGCGATTGCCACAAAGCGAGGGTTCACCTCGCGAATGGCATCTTGAAGCAATTCAACTTTTCGAGCGTTTTTGTAAAGTGTTCCCAGAGACTTCAACGCCATCAATTCTCCACCTCTGGCTTCAGCCAGTTGCTCCAATGCAGTGACCGCGGTTTGGTCCGTGTGATCAGTCAGGATGAGGTATCCCGTCGACGACACTTGATGCGGCACTGTTCTGGCAAGCGTTGTGCTAGGCCCAAAGGCTCCGGGCGAGGGAGGTCTTTTTAGTTCGTCAATGGTCGGAATGATAAGAGAACCGTCGCGAGGAGGCGAAGTCTTTGCCCCGTTTTCGACCGGAGCCGGAAGAATACCAGGATTCAATTGATCCCACGTTGTTCGCTGCTCCTCAGTCAGAAACTTCAGTGCCTCTTTTTCCGCTCCCTCACGCAGGGCATTCAGTTTCCTGTTCAACCCCGGGTCCCCCTTCCCTTGAGACCGCAGTTCATTGTATTTCTTAGCGGTCTTGCTGAGAACCGCCCGGATCTGCTGCTGCTGCGACTCCGTCAGTTTAAGCGCTTCGCTTTTTCGAAGCACTCCCTGGGCTCCCTGCCCTGACGCAAAAGAGGAAGTCAGAAAGAGAATGGCGATAACCCTGAGAAGCATTCACTCAGTCGAAATCGAAAATCCATTCGCGTCAAGACTTGAAGGCGCCAACAGCCAAAAACAAAGACGACCAGGTATCCGTCGTCATTCTGAGAAACATTCGCTCAGCCAACACCTCCGCTGCCCACCAACGAAGGTGAGTAACCCCGACTCATGTGGTCGCTTTCTTCGCCCATTACTAAGGTCCTGACGCACTCGATGTCGGCGTAATCATATACAAAATACGTATTTCAATTCCAAGCTACCTTCCTTAAGCTCCTCCCGTTCATGGAAGATCATTTCGATTCCCGGTTTCCCTCAGTTGAAGCTCTTCGAGATAGAGCGCGGAGTCGTATGCCTGCTTTCGCTTTTGATTATCTCGACAACGGGTGTTTCTCCAACGTCAACATTAAGCGCAACACCTCTGACATTCGGGAGATCCAACTCAAGCCATACTACCTCCGCGATTATCCCGGCGCTGACCAAACCACGGAACTTCTCGGCCAAACTTGGGACTCGCCCTTCGGTATCGCTCCAGTCGGGCTTCAGGGATTAATGTGGCCTAGGGCTTGTGAGTTTCTTGCTCACGCAGCACGGGCTCACAACGTGCCTTTCATTCTCAGCACAGTTGGCACCGCCAGTATCGAAACCATTTCCGAAATTACCGAGGGCAAATTCTGGTTTCAACTCTACCATCCGGCTGAAGACGACCTGCGCGACAAACTGCTCGAGCGCGCCGAAGCCGCCGGCTGTGAGGTGCTGGTCATTCTCGCAGACACCCCCACCTTCGCCTACCGCCCCAAGGAAATTCGCAACGGCCTTTCCATCCCGCCACGGATGAATGCGCGCAACATCTTCCAGATGATGACGCATCCGAGATGGTCTTTCAGTCAACTCGCTGCGGGGGCTCCTGAGTTCAAGACAATGAAGCCCTATATCCCCAATGGTCTCAGTATGAAGCACCTCGGCCTCTTCATGAATAAGACATTCTCCGGGCGCTTAACCGAGGAACGCATCAAGCCGCTGCGCGACAAATGGAAGGGTAAGCTCGTCGTAAAAGGTATCGTTAATTGCGAAGATGCCGAACGCGCCCTCAGGCTCGGCGTCGATGGCATGATCGTTTCCAACCACGGAGGGCGTCAACTCGACGCCGGTCAGTCCACCATCAAGCCCCTCGCAGAGCTGGTGAGAGAATTCAAAGGCAAGACCACCCTCATGATGGACAGCGGCATTCGCACTGGTCCTGACATTGCCGCCACCCTTGCCACCGGCGCTGAATTTACTTTTCTGGGACGCACTCCCATGTATGGCGTCGGAGCGCTCGGCCAATACGGTGGCCACCACACCCTCACTATGCTGAAGCGACAGTTGCAGCAAGTCATGGAGCAGGTCGCCTGTGAGAAGGTGATCGACTTTCCGAATCACCTCGTTGAGTAAGCCATGTCGGCTACGTCACCACGCGTGCACCGCGTCCTCCGAAGAAACCCCGCCAATCTCACCGAGGAGCTCGATCGTTCGCTCGCGCCACTCCGCGTAGTCGAGATTACCACTACTGAGTTTAGTTCCCGGGAAAAAGAGGTAAGTCACCCCAACACCGCTTACCGCCCGGGTGGTTCCTGATGCTCTAGAATTCAATTGCTGAGCCAACTTGAGGGAGGCTTCGCCAACCTTGGTTTCAGGTCCTGAATCTCCCAGAATAGCTGGATAGACCTTACCGCCGCAAATTACCGCGCAGAGATCCCCCGTTCCCGGCGTTGTTGCTAACTTGAACCAACTCATCGGCAAGACAACAAAAGGATCCTCTGTTGCCATGAGGTAGCGACTGCTTTTCATCCAGGTCTGAATGCTGGATCCCTTACCCCTGGCTTTTACAATTCGAATCTGCTCGTCGCAAGTCTCCAACATGCGTCGCCAGATCGCACCTTTGTCGGCTTCAGCTCGCTCCAACAAGTCAGCGCGAACTTCCTCCAGCTCCTTGAGGGCTCTGGGGTAATATTCGATGAACGGATTGGGAGGAGCGCTACCCTGATACCATCCATATTTCGTGATCGGTAGAAACGAATTAGATCCCCGTGCAAAATCGTAGTCCTCCACCTTAGCCGCCCGCGCAGCGTCAACGCCGTCCGTCACCACATCCATATCAGCCTGAAGGAGAAAGACTCTTCTTCCCGACTCTGCGTGAACCAGATCCATGACCGTTTCACAATCGAGGAAATTGTGATCCGTAGGAAAGTATCCCCCTTTCAACTGACGGACTTTTCGGTCGTAGAGTATGTCGTAACACTCGGAAATCTCACCGCCATCAACCATTCCCTCCAATCCGGGCAAGAGGGTGAAAAGTCCCGGATTAACTTGCTCTAACTCAGCGGAAGTTTTTGCTGGCCGGGGACGCTCAAAATCTACCGAAACTACATAACCATTTTTGCCCTGTCGAATTTCATAGGCCGTCTTCTCTACGAGGGCTTCTTTCCACTCCCGAACCGTTTCGGGCTCTCCCTCAACCTCAATGAGGCAGCCAAGGACTAGAAATACAGCAAGAAGCAAACGAAAATTATTCATAACATGACGCAAAGACCAGCAGGGTTTCGGACTGGTTTGACTATCGCTACATCAACGTAGGGAGGCCAGCCCATTCGCAAAAATGTTTGGATGTCTTTTGAATCTTTGTCCCGCTTAGACGTTTTCCAACTGAGCATTACTTTCTCGGAAGTGCCTATATTTCGCTTGTGGGATACAGGACTGCTACAAGCGACGAGACGCCTCTGATTTCATTTTCAGCCTGAAAGAAAAAACTTTACGTGTTAAGGGAAGAAGTAACCGGTCGAAAATGATCGCTTGATACATAGTCACCCCGCCAAAGTTACGCAGCGACAATGAGCCTACCTTCTTTTCTCCACTCGAATTTCATCTCTCTCGTTATCGCCTCAATATCGGTAGCTGCGGCTGAGGAGGTGCCAGTTACCGGGCTTGCGCCTGAAATCACCGATCTCAACTCTGAGGATGTTTCGTTTCAACTCGAGAAAGACCTCCCCTATCTTAAAAAACCTTTTCTTAATCCTTCTCCCGGTGACCGGAATGACGACATACCGGTCGGCACTCTGGGTGCCGACGGAGGCAATAAAAATGCCGTTCTTGCCTTTGCCGAAGAAATCGCTGCAGGTGACCACGGCGAGGTGGACAGCCTACTCCTCTGCAAAGACGGCAAACTGATCTTCGAATCCTACTATCGCAGGGGTCGGGTGAACTATCCGCACTATCAAATGTCCATCACGAAGTCCTACACCGCCATGGCGGTAGGACGCGCCATTCAACTAGGACACCTCACCATGGAGGATCTCGAGAAACCGGTTGTGGATTTCCTGAAAGAAATAGATCGCAACCAACTGGTTGAAGGAGCAGACCAGATCACTCTCGCTGAAGCTATGAACATGCACTCCGGCATTCGCATCAGCAAACTGAAAGCCGCCGGGCTGATGAAAACTCCCGAGATGCTTAGAGACCAGGGACAGGTCCAGACTTACCTCACTCACAGCCAGCCCATTCCCCCTTCTCCACGCGATTACAAATACCAGGGTTCTGATCCGTCCATGACCATGCAAGTGGTTGAAGTAACCACTCCCGGCACGTCATGGAAGTTTCTCGAGAAAGAACTGCTCGGCAAAATGGGCATTCGAAACTTCGCGTGGCAGGAAGATATCAGTGGCCTGCCCAAATCAGCCGCCGGCAGCAGCATGCGGTCCCGCGACATGCTCAAGTGGGGTCTGCTTGTGATGAATGACGGACAGTGGAAAGGCGAGCAAATCGTGCCCGCCGAATTTGTCGAACTAGCGACATCGCGAATTCACACTAATCCCCAGGGCACTTCCTACGGCTTCTTCTGGTGGAGACATGATGCCCCGGTCGAAGATCAGACTTTTGACTGTATCAGTGGCCGCGGAGCCGGAGGACAATTCATTCTCATGTTCCCTGAAATCGATCTCATCGCGATCGTCACCGCGCATAACAAAGGCATGGGCAAGATGTTGAAGACTCTTCCTGAACGTGTCGTCCCCGGATTCCTGAAGTAATACTCCATTTAGTAAAAGAATTTAGGTGCGCCTCTAATTCTTCCTTTATCGATTCGAGATCACTCCGAAAGTCTTTTTGCACTGCTTCAAAACTAGATAAGGTCAGGATATCTGATCGCTCCAGCAATATCACCGCGGCGCAGGTCGACTTCATAGAGCAACCGCCTCGCCGCCGAGATACCCAACTGACTTCGCTTCGTCTTTATTCACTGCGCTCCAAATCTTTTAACTCACTCACCAAACCCTACTTAGTCTGCAATCTGATGAAAATCCTAACTCATCTCCTACTCGTTCTAGTTTTCCTCTTCTCCACCCAAGCCGAGGAATCAGCCACTAAAAACCGGCCACTAAAAACTTCGACCCCTCCGCGTCCGAACATCGTCCTTATCTTCATCGACGACATGGGCTATGGCGACATCGGTCCCTTTGGTAACAGCGTTAACCAGACGCCCCACCTCGACCGCATGGCGGCAGAGGGCAATACATTGCGCCAGTTCTACGTCGCTAACACCGCTTGCACTCCCTCACGCGCTGCACTGCTTACCGGCACCTATGCCCATCGTATCGGGATGGACGGTACGGTCACCTTTCCGGGAGAGGATCGAGGACTCAACCCAGACGAGATCACCATCGCCGAGATGCTCAAGGAAGCGGGTTACACCACCGGCATCTTCGGCAAGTGGCATCTCGGTGACCAAAAAGCCTTCCTTCCGCTAGCCCAGGGTTTCGATCACTATTTCGGCATCCCCTACTCCAACGACATGTGGCCAGGTAATGCGAGAGGCAATCCCGTGACCGATCGCGGTCCCTATGAGCCACTCCCCATTATGCTGCAAAACGAGGCCGTCGCCTATGTGGCTGACGCAGCCGACCAATCCCTTCTCGCCGAAGTAATCACTGACGCTGCTGTTGAGTTCATCAGAGAGCACAAAGACCAGCCTTTCTTCTGCTACGTTCCCCATTCCCACGTTCACAAGCCACGCCACGCCCGTCCCGATTTCATGGAACGGGCCGAGGGTGATGTCGACCGCGCCACTGTCGAAGAAGTCGACGACAGTGTGGGCCGCATTCTCGACACAATCCGTGAAATGAAACTCGATGAAAACACGCTCGTGATCTTCACTTCGGACAACGGCGGCGCCGGAGGCATGAGCATGGGTCCTCTGCGAGGCGGCAAAGGCGGCCCCAAGTTTGAAGGCCATATGCGCGTCCCCACCGTCACTTGGTGGCCCGGCAGTATCGCCGCCGGCATTCAGACCGATGCGATTGCCGTCACCACTGACATCCTTCCCTCATTCGCGCGACTGACGGGAACAAAGGTTCCCGACGACCGCACAATCGACGGTAAAGATGCTCTCGATCTACTCCTCGGAACGCCCGGAGCCAAATCCCCTCATGACGTCCACTACTACGAAGTCGAGGGCATTCGTCGTGGTGACTGGAAACTGGTCAAAGTACCCATCAAGGGCAAAGGAATTCATTCTCAGCTCTTCGATCTTTCAACGGACCTCGGCGAGAAGAACAACGTCGCCAAAGATCATCCTGACCTTGTCAGGGAGTTGGAGAACCTGCTGGCCCAGCACGCCGACAGTATCGCAGCAAAGACCCGACCTGCTGCCTTCGTCGACAATGCCAGCCCCATCCTGAACGAGCCCGGCGACCTGCCCACGCTTCGCAACTACAGCGGCAAGCTGTAAACGACCGCGTTTCC
>CEWH01085189.1_pt1 | contig 46178 bp, 71 predicted proteins | sample 531231 | NCBI WGS metagenome assembly CEWH01 (sample SAMEA2622316, study PRJEB7988) | marine metagenome | biome: marine biome (ENVO:00000447); feature: surface water layer (ENVO:00002042); material: "saline water (ENVO:00002010), including plankton (ENVO:xxxxxxxx)" | depth 5 m | reverse complement strand
TTGGATGGAGGAAAATAAGGTTGCAGTTCAAACCGGTCTCCGTACAGAAATTGCTGAGAAGTTCATGAATAATCTAAAAGATTTATTCACAGAATCTTACATTGAAGTACCAGAGTCTAAAGTCGACCTAGTTGACGATCTTGCTGCAGAAGTTGAAGAGTTAGAAGAAACTCTTAATAACCAAACAGCAAAAACCATCGCTATGGCAGAGGAACTCGAAGGTTATCAAAGGGAAGCGGTTATCCGTGAAGCTTCGAATGATCTAGCAGAAACTCAAATTGAAAAACTAAAATCTTTAACAGATAACATTGATTTTGACGACGTAGAACAATTCGCCGACAAAGTTAATACTGTTAAAGAATCATACTTTAAGAAAAGACAGATGACTAGTGAATTTGATATGGAATTAGAAGAAGATACAGATGATAATACTGTTGAAACTTCTGGATCAATGTCACAGTATCTAACTGCTCTTAAATCACAAATCAAAACTTAATAAGGGAGTCTTAAGGATGCAAACAAATACTGTATCTTACGATAGATTGATCGAAAAATGGGCCCCAGTACTCAATGAGGAATCTGCTGGCACAATACAAGATCATCACAAAAAAGCTGTTACAGCTGCTGTTCTTGAAAACCAAGAAATAGCATTAAAAGAAGAGGGTATGCTTCAAGAAGCTGCTCCAGCTAACGCTACTGGTAGTGTAGCAAACTGGAACCCTGTACTAATCGCACTGGTAAGACGTGCAATGCCAAACCTTATGGCATACGACGTTTGCGGTGTACAACCAATGACTGGTCCAACTGGACTTATCTTTGCGATGAAGTCAGTCTATAAAGATCCACAAGGTATTCATCCAGCTGGTCAAGCTAATAATACTGAAGCTTTATTTAACGAAGCTAATACGTTCTTCTCAGGCGACTCATCAACAACTGGTAACGGAGCAAAAGGTCCATCAGGTTTTGTTGGAGTAACAGACACCGGTTTTGCTGGTGAAAATACTGATCCATCAATTACTGACTCATCTTCTGCTACAGAACCAGTAAGAGGTACAGGTTATGCAACAGGTACTGCTGAAGCTTTAGGCGACGGTTCTGCACCAAATGCTCAGATTCCAGAAATGGGATTTACAATTGAAAAGGCAACAGTGACTGCCAGATCAAGAGCGTTAAAAGCAGAATACAGCCTTGAACTTGCTCAAGATTTAAAAGCTATTCACGGTTTAGACGCTGAGACAGAATTGGCAAATATATTGTCAACAGAAATCTTAGCTGAGATTAATCGTGAAGTTATTAGAACTATAAATCTTCAAGCAAAAATCGGTTGTAGACAAGCTGAAATCAAAGTAAACGGTCTATTCGACGTTCAGAACGATGCTGATGGTCGTTGGTCAGTTGAAAGATGGAAAGGTCTTGTATTTCAACTCGAAAGAGAAGCTAACGTAATTGCAAAAGAAACAAGACGTGGTAAAGGTAACTTTATAATCTGTTCTTCAGATGTTGCCTCCGCTCTTAATGCTGCTGGTATGTTAGACTATACACCTGCGATGTCAACTAATCTAAACGTTGATGACACTGGTAATACATTTGCTGGTACATTAAACGGAAGAATGAGAGTTTACATCGATCCATATGCGGTTGCTAACTATGTAAACGTAGGTTATAAGGGAACTAATCCATACGACGCTGGTATGTTCTATTGCCCATACGTTCCATTAACAATGGTACGTGCTGTTGGTGAGAACACATTCCAACCAAAAATTGGTTTTAAAACCAGATATGGAATGGCCTCAAACCCATTCGTAGGTTCAGCACCAGCAAATGGTCTTGCTAATGCAAGAACTAACCAGTACTACAGAATTTTTAGAGTAGACAACATACTTGATTCTGTATCTTAATAAAACTTAAATTAATAACTTTAGAGGGGCTTTATGCCCCTCTTTTTTTGTTTAAAGTTATATAAATAGTATTATGGCTACACTAACAAACAATTTAAATTACTTACAACCTACCTCGTATAAGTTAACGATAGATAGAGAAAACTATCCTAACTTAGAATACTTCGCACAGAGTGTTACGCATCCTGGTATGATTATGAATCCAGTTGAAATGCCATATAAACAATTATCTGGTATACCTTTTACCGGAGCAAAATTAACGTACAACGAATTATCTGCTAATTTGATTTTAGATGAAAATTTAAAATCGTATGATGAGATGTATTCTTGGATGCGTAGGTTATTAGAACAAGAAGAAGTACCCGCGATTAAAAGAAGTCATAAATTAAAGGTAGTTCCAACGTATGCAGATATTACTATTTCAATTTTATCTAGTCACAATAATAAGACTAAAGAAATTAAATATATAGATTGTATACCGATAGCTTTAGGAGATATTACATTTGAATCGACTGCAACAGGTACAGAATTTGTTACCTTTGCAATATCATTTAGATTTAGTTATTTTGATTTATTATAATATAGGATTGATATGGCATTTTTAGTACATAATTTACCACCAATGAACGTATTCGTGAGAAAAGAATATTTATATGATTTAGAAAAAGGACACGGCGAATATACACCAGGAATCTGGGTTAGCGTAAAGTCCACAATGAGTAAAGCATTATATTTTGAAACGTTGTTAACGGATTACGGCGCTTTATTCGATAAACTTCCAATATCAGCATTTGTATGGAAAATAGATGATCACGGCGATTTGCCGCTTGATGTTTTACAATTATGGGATTGTTTTGATTATAATTTAACTGTGGTAGAAAAACCGCTTTTAAGTAATTGCGAATTTTTTGGAAAAGATAAAAAGATGCATCCAGGTGAATATCTTTTTACGATTGACAATTGCCACTCAGAAAGATCGACGCTAGATCAAAACTTCTCTGAACATGATCCTGAACATAAATCGTTTAATATAATACAGTTAAAAAACGGTCAGTTTGCTGCACAACCAAATAATAGAATAATATGGCGTGATAGTTCATTAACGCCAGATAAATTAATGACACCAGATTTTAAAGTTTGTACTCAAAATTATAGAGTAGAAACAGAACCAAAGTGGTCGGTTGGTCACACCGATGAATGGGCATATAAAACTAAAGAAGAGGAAGATATAGATAATAATTATGATTGATTTGAAACAGTTACTTGATGAATGGAAAGATGATTGTAAAATAAGTGAAATGCATTTAGATGAGACTTCTAGACAAGTTCCCATTTTACATTCAAAATATTTAGAAAAATTAATGAATGCTAAACTCATATTGAAAAAAAGTGAGTTTGAGCAAAAAATCCTTTTAAAACAAAAATGGTTATACTATAATGGAAAAATGGATCAAGATGAAATCGAAAAATTAGAATGGGATCCGGATCCATTTGGTGGATTAAAAATATTAAAAGGTGAAATGGATTATTACTATGATGCAGATCCTGAAATACAGAAATCAGAAGAGAAAATACAATATTATAAAACGATAGTAGATACTTTGACAGAGATAATAGATAACTTAAAATGGCGACATCAAACAATAAGCAATATAATTAGATGGAAACAATTTCAGTCAGGAAATTAGATCATTCCAATTTACACGTCGATTGCGATTATGGCATAGCAGCTGAACTAAAAGAATTCTTTTCTTTTTACGTTCCAGGTTATAGGTTTATGCCAGCTTTTAAACGTAGAGTTTGGGATGGTAAGATAAGATTGTATGATGTTAACAGCGGAGAATTGCCAGGTGGTTTATATCCGCAATTAAAGGTATTTGCTGAAACTCGTAATTATAAATTAAAGGAAATACGAACAAAATACGGTTTAGCCACTGACATCAATAACGTTAAGCCAGAAGATATATTTTATTTTGCTAAAACATTAAATTTACCATTTGAATTAAGAGATTACCAGTTTACTGGAATATCACACGCTATACGTCAAAAACGATCAATATTACTATCGCCTACTGGATCAGGAAAATCGTTGATAATTTATTATTTGATACGATGGTTTTTAGCTAACTATAATCAAAAAGTATTAGTCATTGTACCTACTACGAGTTTAGTTGAACAAATGCATAGTGATTTTATAAGTTATAATATGCCAAGTGATATGGCGCATAAAATATATTCTGGTAAAGAAAAAATTAATGATGCAAATATATACATTAGTACGTGGCAATCGATATACAAATTACCTAAAATTTGGTTTCAACAATTTGGTGCAGTGTTTGGTGACGAATGCCATGGATTTAAATCGAAATCATTAATGAATATCATGAATAAAGCTACAGAAGCAGAATATCGATACGGAACTACAGGTACTTTAGATGGAACTCAAACTCATGAATTAGTTTTACAAGGTCTGTTTGGTAAAACTTATAAAGTTACGACAACAAAAGCTTTACAAGATAATGATACATTGGCAAAGTTAGACATACATCGAATAATTCTAAATTATTTAAAAAACGACCGGGAAAATTTTGGAAAGAAAACGTATCAAGAAGAAATAGAATATATAGTTGATAATGATAAAAGAAATAAATTTATAACCAATTTAGCGGTTGATCAGAAAGGCAATACATTAGTGCTTTTTAATTGGGTAGAAAAACACGGAAAACCTTTATTTCAATTAATAAATAATAAAGTAAACGAAGCGCGCAAAGTATTTTTTGTATCTGGTGCAACCGAAACAACAGATAGAGAAGCGATAAGAGGTATAGTTGAAAAACAAAAGAATGCTATTATTGTTGCCAGTCTTGGTACTTTTTCCACTGGTATTAATATTCGTAATCTTCATAATATTGTTTTTGCCAGTCCCAGCAAATCACAAATCAGAGTATTACAATCGATCGGAAGAGGACTAAGAAAATCTGATAATGGAATGCCAACTAAACTTTTTGATATTATAGATAATTTATGTAATGATACAAATAAAAACTTTAGTTGGCAACACGGGAAAGAAAGATTAAAAATATACGATAAAGAAAAATTTAATTTTAAAACATACGAAGTAGAAATATGAAAGATAATATTAAACATTTTAAATTAAGTACAGGTGAAGAGATAATATGTGAAGTCGTACAATGGGATACGATTGAAACTTCTGCCATATTAATTAGAAAAGCAATGAAATTGCAGGATTCAGTAAATATTAGAAACGGTTATAAATTTTTTAGTTTCAGACCATGGTTATCTTTTAATGATGATCCTAATACTTTACAATCAGTTAATGCAGAACATGTTGTTGGAGAATCAACTCCGTCACCAGATTTATATAAATTATACACCAAATCTTTATCTAAATTAAATGAATTTTTAAAAGAAAAACCTGATTTAGATCCTATTGATTTAGATCATTTAGACGATTTGACCGACGACGAAGTACATGAATATATAGAACAACATTTAGATCAACAAGAAGCGAAAGACAGCGATAAAACATCAAATATTTTACAATTTCCTAAAACGTTTCACTAGTATATCTCTCCCCCAAAATACCTTAATTTATTATATACTAAAATCTAAGTTTTGTAAACCATTATTTTTTGTTTTTATTTAAAAAAATATATATTTACATGAACGTCAATGTGTGATATTATATCTTTATTAATGGAGTAAATTATGCCAAGAAGAAATAAGAAAAATATACATTATGTTAATAACGCTGAATTTTCTCAGGCAGTTGTAGATTATGTAAAAATTGCTGATGCAGCAAAATCTAAGAAAAAAGAAATACCTAAAGTGCCAAACTATGTTGCGCAATGCTTTTTAAGGATAGCTGAAGGGTTGTCACATAAGGCTAACTTTATACGATATACGTATAGAGAAGAAATGGTTATGGACGCTGTAGAAAACTGTTTAAAAGCAATCGGTAATTATAATTTAGAAGCTGCAACAAGAACTGGTAATCCAAATGCTTTTGCTTATTTTACTCAAATTACTTGGTATGCCTTTCTTCGAAGAATTGCAAAAGAAAAGAAACAACAAGACATAAAAATGAAATATTTAAGTTCTTCTGGATTAGAAGAATTTGTGGTAGCAGAAGAAGGTTCTGCTCCTATAGTTAGTGCTTTTGTCGATTCTTTAAAAGATAGAATTGAAAAGGTACGATATACTGACGATAAGATAAAAGCTTTCGCAAAACAAGAAAAAACTAGAAAAAAGAGAACAGTGAGTGCTGATTCAGATTTAAGTGAGTTTATGACATGAATAAATTTCCCGTAATATTAATGTTAGTTGCTGTAATAGTTTTAGTATTAGTAACAGTAACAGTATCTTTAGGTATGACATGGAATGATAAACCAGTGTTATGTATGGAAAGATCAATGGCCGAAGAAACTACTGGTAGTAGAAAAGAAGTATTAATATTTGAAGGTTTACAAACAACTAAAGTAAGATCAGAAGATGGATTACAAGATGAAATGGAAATAATACCAATGTCATTTTATTTTAATCCAACAACAAATACATATACGATGTTTGAATATCATTTCAATTATAATATATATTGTGTTATAAGCCAAGGTGTACAAAAGAAATAATGAAAATAGCTATATTAAATGATACCCATTGTGGTATAAGAAATTCTTCACAAATATTTTTAGACAATGCCAAAGATTTTTATGATAATATATTTTTTCCGGAGTGTGAAAAACATAATATAAAACAAATAGTACATCTTGGTGATTATTATGATCACAGAAAATTTGTAAACTTTAAAGCATTGAATCATAATAGAAAATGTTTTTTAAATGAAATTAGAAAACGTGGTATGTCTATGGATATCATACCCGGTAATCATGATACCTATTATAAAAATACGAATGATTTGAATGCTCTAAAAGAATTACTCGGTCATTACATGAATGAAATCCATATTATTATGGAACCAACTGTTATGGAATATGGCTCTTTAAAAATGGCTTTACTACCATGGATTAATCAAGAAAATCATCAACAGTCTATGAATTTTATACAAAATTGTAAAGCAGATTGGTTAGGTGCTCATTTAGAATTATGTGGGTTTGATATGCTAAAAGGTATACCCAATCATCATGGAATGGATCCAAGTGTCGTCGATAGATTCGAACAAGTTATAACTGGTCATTTTCATACTTCATCTAAAAAAGGAAATGTGTGGTATCTTGGATCGCCATTAGAATATTTTTGGTCTGATGCCCATGATCCAAAATACTTTCATATTCTAGACACTGAAACTCGTAAACTAGAAAGAATACAAAATACTTTTACTTTATTTCATAAAATCATTTACAATTCTACAAAAACCAATTATAATACATATACGGTATCTAATTTAGATAAAAAGTTTGTAAAGATTATTGTAGTTAATAAAGGAGATAGTTTTACTTTTGATAGATTTGTAGATAGAATCCAAAATCAAGATATATACGAACTAAAAATAGCAGAAAATTTTTCTGAATTTGTTGGTCAAAATATAGCTGATGAAGGTTTAGAAGTTGATGATACACCAAAACTTATGAACGATTATATTGATGGTGTTGATACAGATTTAGATAAAGATAAATTAAAAATTAATATGCGCGATTTAATGACAGAGGCTCAATCTTTAGAGATAGCATGATGGATATGTTAACAATATTTGGTTTAAAGAAACAGGAAGATAATGAAACAGAAGAAGTTGATACAAAAGTTAATATACATACACTATATAAACATAGATGGGTTTGGTATCACTTAATATTGTGTATACAAATGATTTTAACTAATATATTATTAATTGCAATTCTTTTTGTTTTGGCGTTGAAATGATAAAATTTAATAAAGTAAAATGGAAAAACTTTTTATCCACTGGTAATAGTTTTACAGAAATAGATTTAAATAAAAATAAATCAACTTTAATAGTTGGTCCAAACGGCTGTGGTAAATCTACGATGTTAGATGCAGTATCTTTCGGTTTGTTTGGAAAACCCCATCGAAGTATTAATAAACAACAGCTTGTTAATTCTATTAACGGTAAAGAATGCGTTGTTGAAGTTAATTTTTCGATAGGTCAATCAGTTTATAATGTGATAAGAGGTATTAAGCCCAACACATTTGAGATTTGGCGTGATGGCACTATGATTAATCAAAGTTCTCATGCCAAAGAGTACCAGAAGATCCTTGAACAAAATATCTTGAAGCTTAATCATAAGTCGTTTCATCAGGTAGTTGTATTAGGTTCCTCCTCATTTATTCCCTTTATGCAGCTATCAACTGGACACAGGAGAGGTGTTATAGAGGATCTTCTGGACATTAATGTTTTTTCAAAAATGAATATCATATTAAGAGAACAAACGACTAAATTAAAAGATGAATTAAAAGACTTAAATTATAAAATAGATATATCTACTAATAAAATTGAAACGCAGAAAAAATATATTAAAGATATTCAAATACTAACTGATGAAAATAAAAAGCAGTATGAAGAAAAAATAAAATCATATAACGCTAAGATAGTGCAACATCAAAAAGAAAATTCAGAATTATCTGATGGATTAGATGAAGAACAAAAACAAATTGAAGATGATCTAAAAAGATTTCACGATTTAAAAAACGTTAATATGATGGCTAATTCTGAAATTCAAACTCAAATGAAAGCCATTGGTAAAACTGCTAAGTTCTTTGAAACTACTGATAACTGCCCAACATGTAAACAAAATATATCACAAGATATAAAAGATGCTGCTTTATCAGAAGCAAGAGTAGAAGCAAAAAGTTTACAAAGTAGATTAACTTTAATAAAAGATGAGCATGAAGGTATAATACAAGATATTAATAATTGGAATCATAATCTTGGTTCTGTAAGAGAAAGACAAATGATTATTAATAGTAATAATAATTTAATAAGATCATTACAGAATAGTATACAAGAATATCAAGATTTTTTAAGCAACGATGTTTCTGCCGATTTAACAAGCGCAAAGTCTCAATTAGAAAAACTGATATTAGATAAATCTGATTTATATAATGAAAAGATGGTGAGAAATGAAACATATTCTTACAATTCAGCTATGGCCGAAATGCTAAAAGATACTGGAATAAAAACAAAAATAATAAAACAATATTTGCCAGTAATGAATACATTAATTAATCAATATTTACAAGTATTAGATTTTTACGTACACTTTGATTTAGATGAAGAATTTAATGAAACTATAAGATCAAGGCACAGAGATGATTTTACATACGATTCTTTTTCAGAAGGTGAAAAACAAAGAATAGATTTATCTTTATTGTTTACGTGGCGTCAAATAGCTAAAATGAAAAATTCAGTATCAACTAATTTGTTAATATTAGATGAAACCTTTGATTCTTCATTAGATCATGAAGGTGTAGAAAATTTATTAAAAATATTAACAACGCTTCCAGATGAAACAAATGTATTTGTCATATCTCATAAAGGTGAAATATTAGATAATAAATTTGAAGATAAAATAGAATTTACAAAAGTAAAAAACTTTTCAAAGATTGCTGCTTAACTGTTTACAAATATATAAAAATGTTATATAATTATTATAGAAAAGTGAGGTTATAATATGGAATTTTCTGACAATACAATGACAATATTTAAAAATTTTGCTGATATAAATCAAAATATATTAGTAAAAGAAGGTACTAAACTAAAAACTATAAGTGAAGCTCGTAATGTATTATCGATCGCAGAACTTGACGATACGTTTCCTAAATGTTTTGGAATATACGATTTAAGCGAATTTATTGGCGTTACTAATTTAGTAGATAAACCCAATCTGTCTTTTGAAGATGAATATTTAACTATCAGTGATTCAACTGGTAGAAGTAAAATAAAGTATTTTTATTCTGCAATTGATACGCTTACAACACCATCAAAAGATATTGTTATGCCTGAAGGCGAAGTTAAATTTAAATTAGAATCTGCTGTTTTAGATAAAATAAAAAGAGCTGCATCAACGTTAGGACATACTGAAGTGTCTATTGCAAATAGCGACGGAGCAATTAAAATCTCAGTTATCGATAGTCAAAATACTACATCTAATACTTTCTCTATCGATATTCCTGGTGAATACCAAGAAGGTACGGTTTTTAATTATATTTTAAATATAAGTAATCTTAAAATAATACCTGATGATTATGATGTAGAAATATCATCTAAATTAATATCACAATTTTCGAATCCAAGAATGAATGTTAAGTATTGGATCGCATTAGAAAAGTCATCAACATTTGGAGTATAATATGGCAAAAGAAGTTGAAACAACTGAAAAAGTAGTTACAGTCGATAATATCGATACGGTAGCAGCAAAAGAAAAAGTAGTACAAGATCTCGCTAATAAATCTTGCAGAAGTATGGTTGCTGTCATTGATGCAATGTGTCAAAGGGGTGCGTTTAAAGGTGAAGAACTTTCAACTATAGGCGGATTGAGAGATCAATGCATACAGGTTATTCAGGGCGTAGAAGAATTAGAACAGGAAAAAGCTCTTAATTCTTAATATGTACTTTCTATTTGAAATGTGTTATAATTATATTATGGTGAAAGTATGTCAAATGATTTTTTATGGGTTGAAAAGTATCGTCCAAAAACTATAAACGATACTTTATTACCTAAAAATTTAAAAGAACAGTTTCAAAAAGTAATTGAAACTGGTGAACTACAGAATATGTTGTTTACAGGTACCGCTGGTCTTGGTAAGACTACAGTGGCTAAAGCTATTTGTAATGAATTAGGTTTAGACTACATTATTATAAATGGTTCTGAAGAAGGTAATATTGATATATTACGTGGTAAAATCAAACAATTTGCTAGTTCGGTATCTTTACAAGGTGGTATAAAGGTCGTTATTCTTGATGAAGCCGATTATCTTAATCCGCAATCAACTCAACCAGCACTCCGTGGATTTATCGAAGAATTTGCAAATAACTGTAGATTCATTCTAACTTGTAATTTTAAAAATAGAATTATTTCGCCACTGCATTCTCGTTGTGCAGTTTATGAGTTTAATACTAATAAACAAATACTAAGTGAACTCTGTCCGGACTTCTTAAAAAGATGTGAATTAATATTATCAGAAAATAATATTACATATAATAAAATGATGATTGCTGATTTAATATTAAAGTTTGCACCTGATTGGAGAAGAATTTTAAATGAATTACAAAAGAATAGTGCTACTGGGAATTTTAATTGGAATGGCAGTGATGCTGTTGGACATGACGTTTTTTCAAATCTTTTACAATTGATAAAAGACAAAGATTTTAAAAATATGCGACAATGGGTGGCAAATAATATTGATACCGATGCTTCGTATATTTTTCGTGGTATATATGATAATATGACAAATCATATCGCACCGCAAAGCATTCCTCAAGTTGTTCTTATATTAGCCGACTATCAATATAAAAATGCTTTTGTAGCTGATCACGAATTAAACGTGGTCGCTTGTTTAACCGAAATTATGGCAAACGTGGAGTTTAAATAATGTATTCAATATACCCGCCAGAAAGTAATCATAACCATGATTGGAATAGTTATGTTGTAACTATATCTGATTTTTTATCACAAGAAGATCTTGACAAAATAGAAGATAATGCTTCTGACATTGAAGCCGAAGAATCTAAAGTAAGTAGCGATAATCAAAAATCAGATTATAGAACTTGTGAAATAAAATGGTTTCATCCGAATGAAAATACAGAATGGTTATTTCAAAAAATGACAGGACTTTTACAAGAAATGAATGGAATGCATTACTTATTTAATTTAAGTAGTTGGGAACCTTTTCAACATACAACATATCACGGTCACAATGGCGGCGAATTTAAAGCGCATCTTGATGAAGCAAAAGTATTTAATCAATCAAATAATATTAGAAAATTATCTTATAGCATTATGTTAAATGATCCTTCAGAATATAAAGGTGGTGATTTAAAAATATGGTATGGTAAAATGGATGAAGAGGGTAAACCTGCTTTAAAAATAGAAAATTTAAAGGCCGGATCTCTTGTAGCGTTTCCATCTTTTTTATTACATGAAGTAACTCCAGTAACTGAAGGCACTCGAAAATCTTTAGTTTGTTGGACTCTTGGTCCGAGGTGGTCATAATGGTTATAAAAAACGGTCCTTTAAAGGTTGCTTTAGAACGTGATGATTCGAATATTATTAAACAAGAATTAGTCACTTACAGAATAATAAATGAAGTTTTAACAAAAGAAACAGTAGAAAGAAGATTTTTAGTAAACGGTGACTATATTGATTCTACGTCATCTGAACCCTTAATAAGGAAAAGATATGCCACATAGAACTGAAGCCAAATTATTTGAATGGGGTAAATTTATATCTCATGCTGGTAATGAATTAAATTTTAAATTAGAATGCGATGCCATATCTCCAGAAGAATGGGATTGTTTAGCTAATATGATAATGGAATATCAAGACATGCCTTTTCGATCAGTTGAAGGGATACCGCGCGGTGGTGTACCTTTGGCTAATGCCTTAAAAAAATATGCAACAGGAGAAGAAAAACATCAGCCTATGATTGTTGATGATATATACACTACAGGAAAAAGTTTTGATGATTATATGCAAGAACACTATCCTGAAGCTCTTGGTGCTTGGGGTTATAAATGGGTAGTATTTCAAAGAGGACCAACAAGATGGAAACATGTTGGTAATGTTAAATCACTTTTTAAATTATATGGGGTTGATTAATGCTTATTGAAAATGAAATGAAATTAGATTATAAAGACGTTTTGTTTAGGCCTAAAAGATCAACGTTAAAAAGCAGACAAGAAGTAGATTTATTTAGAAGAATAGAATTTAGTAACGCTAAAGGTCAAGATAGAAACTTTTATGGTATACCAATAATCGCATCTAATATGGACGGTGTCGGCACACTTGAAATGGCAACTGAATTACGTAAAGCAGGTTTAATGACCTGTTTAGTAAAAACATATACTCAAAATGCTTTAGTAGAATATTTTGATACTGATAGCGAAGCAGTTTCTAACTATACCATTATGTCTATAGGCGCTACTGAAGAAGATTTAAAAAAATTCAGAAATGTTTACGAAATGACAGACGGAAAGGTTAAATACCTATGTGTGGATGTGGCAAACGGGTATACTGAAGCTTTTAGTCATTTCATTTACTCCTTAAGAGTACAATTTCCCGAACTTATTATTATGGCTGGCAATGTTGTAACTGGAGATATGACACAGGAGCTTATTTTAAATGGGGCAGATGTTGTTAAATGTGGTATCGGGCCTGGTTCTGTTTGTACTACTCGTATACAGACTGGAGTCGGTTTCCCGCAACTCTCGGCGACCATTGAATGCGCTGACGCTGCTCATGGCCTTGGCGCTTCTATTATTGCTGATGGAGGCTGTACGACACCAGGTTGCGTCGCTAAAGCCTTGGGCGGAGGAGCGGACTTTGTCATGCTCGGAGGAATGCTCGCTGGTCACGATGAAGGTGGCGGAGAAGTAATAGAAAAAGAATTTATTACAAGTCAAGTTTGTAATGAAAGCAATAAATCACAACTTTTCAATAGCGGTTCAGAAGCACATCGAAAAACTACAACAAAAAAATCTATGCAGTTTTACGGTATGAGTTCTACATTAGCTAATGAAAAGCATTTTGGTGGTTTAAAAGATTACAGAGCATCTGAAGGTAAAGAAGTTGAAATACCTTATAAGGGTTTAGTAAAAAGCACTTTACAGGATTTATTAGGTAGCATTAGATCTACATGCACATACATAGGTGCTAGACGTTTAAAAGATATTCCAAAATGTACAACCTTTGTGAGATGTTATGACACACATAACAGAGTTTACGAATAATCATAAATATGATATAATAGTGCTATGAATCCTTTTAATTTTTTAAATGAAATAAATTACGGTAAAACCGATATTATGATTGATGATATCGCTGAAAAACAATATAATTCTTTTTTAATTAATAGAGGATTATCTTACTTTAAAGATACCGTTATAATGGCAAATGAAATGAATATTAACCACCATATCGATAATCGCTTACAATTTGATTTTCTTATAAATATAGTTAGAAGAAAAAAGCGGTTTTCAAAATGGAATAAACCAGAAACCGTAAATGACTTGGACGTAATTAAAGAGTATTATGGATATAGTAATAAACAAGCTAAGGCAGTTCATAATCTTCTTTCGTCCGATAAAATTGGAGAATTAAGAAAGAAGGTTTATAAAGGTGGAAAAAAATAATATAATAGAGTGGACGCCTAGCTCGATGTTAGAAGTTACTCTGAATGAACCAGATGATTTTTTAAAGGTTCGAGAAACACTTACTCGTATTGGTGTAGCATCAAGAAAAGAAAATAAATTATTTCAATCTTGCCATATACTACACAAACAAGGCAGATATTTCATAGTACACTTTAAAGAGTTATTTCTGTTAGACGGTAAAAAGTCTAATTTAGAAGAAAACGATGTTGCGCGTAGAAATACAATTGCACAACTTATGAGTGATTGGGGTTTGATAACGATTGAAAATACTAAACAGTTGGATCCGTTAGCTCCGATGAGACAAATTAAAATCATACCATTTAAAGAAAAGGAGAAGTGGGAATTATGTCCAAAATATAATATAGGGAATAAATGATACGAAATTGTGGTAAGCCCTTTATATTGTGGGCTAGTGCAAGAACTGCTTCCAGTCAATTTTTTTTTAAATATTTAGAAAGAAACAATGCTAAAGTAATGCACAAAAAGCATGAACCTTTAAGTGCGCAAAAAAAATTACCAGAAGGAGGAATATTAGAAATTATTTCTAAAAAATATTCTTTTAAATGTATGGTAAATGTTTCTCGAGTATTAAAAGAACTAGACAAACTACGACAAGCAATTCCAGTTATAGATTATAACCATATTATTCTTTATAGAAAGGATCTTTATGCCAGACAAAGATCTTTAATGTTTTCAGAATATAATAATGTATGGAAAAAAGATGATTTAACAAAACCAAGAGATTCTAGTTGGCATCATTTTCAAAAAGAAGATATACCATCATTAGTAGATCATGCTATAAAATGGGAAACAGAATGTTTAGACATGTATGTTAAGTATATCAAAATATTAAAGGAATATGAAATTCCCTATCAAGTCATAGAATTTAATGATGCAATTCAATATATAGATAAAGATACCTCACAAGGAACTAAGCAATACTATGATAAAATGTTTCAATCAAAAGAACTGAAAAAGTCTTTAAAAGATTTAATAATTAATCACGAATTTTATAGTATGATTTAAATTTAAAGGAAATAAAAATTGAATGATGTGAAAAAAGCAGCCCAAGAACAGGCTGAAGAAGCGTATGTTGGTTTTATAAAGTTTAGTAAATACATTGCATACGGAAGTTTATTATTTTTATTAATTGTTGCAAGATGTAATTTTGGTGATGATGGTACAGGCGGTACTGGAAATCCAGACTTATATCCAGAATATTTAGAAAGGATGGGCATAAGTGAGTAATGAACCATATGATAATGAGGGTTTTGGTTGGGCATTTCTAACAATTGTATTTTTTATGTTAGTGTTTCCAGCAATGTTATTATTTTCATCTTTAAATACTTGGGACATATTTGTGCAGATGCACGTGCCTGATGGCGATTGTTGGGAAAATGCTAAGCATGAAAAAGTATGTAAGGGTGAAGTTGATTGTAAGTTTTTAAGGAATTTTTGTACTAAGTTATGAGTGATAAGAAAATAGTTTTTCTTACTGATTTAATTGAACAAAAATTACGTAAGGAAAAAGAAATAGAATATTACGAAAATAAATTAAAAGAAATAACTGATAAATTATTCTTTTTAAAAAAAGAACAAGACTTAACAAATTTAATTATCAATATAATACAACACGAAAAGATAACAGATATAAAAGAGTTTTTAACAAATGAAGAAATTAATTGAAAATCTACCAGAATTTTGTATGAGCCATTGGTTATTAAGAATACCGTTAGCAATAGTATTCATACATCAAGGTTATATGAAAATGCCAGTTGACGCAGATGAAGCATCGTCATATGATTTATCTGTATTAGTTTGGTGGTTTGTAACGTATGGTGAATTTTTATCTGGTCTAGGTTTATTATTTGGTGGTGTATTAACAGCAAGTTGGTTATATAATGAAAAGTTTGATTGGATTGGTGACATGGTCACTCGATTTAGTGGTATTACTATTTGTTGTATTATGACTGGTGTAATATGGGTAGGAGAACCAGAAAGTTTAATGGACGTTTTACTTTATGATAACTTGCATGTTTTGTTATGGGTTGGTGGTTTATTTTTTGCCCTTAGAGGTAATAGAGCATAATAGAGGAGGATATTATGTACTATGTATTATACGCATTGTTTATGTTCCACCCAGAAAATACAAATGACTGGAGAATAACAGACAAATTACAATTTCAAAATCAATACGAATGTCAAAAATATTATAACACTTACACTAATGAACTAATAGGTGGGCTTAGAGATTATATGACAGCAAATCATGGTCCACCCAGTAATGGTGAATATACTTTATTGGAAGTTGGTTGTATGGTGCACGATGGTAAAAAACCAGCGCTTGAAAAAAGAACACCTTTACAAACAAATCCGCAATTAGAATATTTTTTAAACTTGCCTGAAAAGGTTGATGTTTAATGTATATATAGTAATAGGATGCCAATAATGGGTCCTATATTTTAACCTTGCTACGTCATAGGAGGTAAACATGACTGGTACTTTTATGTTCCCTAGGAACGCTTTTTTAGGTTTCGACCATTTATTCGATGAACTCGAAAACATCACAAATCACGCAAAAGATACATATCCACCGCATAACGTTGTCAAAGACGGCGATATGAAGTACGATATTGAATTAGCTATTGCTGGTTTTTCAAAAGAAGATATATCTATAGAACTCAAAGATCACGTGCTTACAATTACGGGCGATCGTGAAGCTAGAAGAGATCAGAACAAATATGTTCATAAAGGTATATCTGGTCGAAAGTTTGTAAAGTCGTTCAGGTTATCAGAGTACGCAGAAGTCAATGGTGCGGATTTAACGGATGGGATTCTTACTGTCAGTATAGAAGTGGTCCTACCGGAAAAGATGCGACCCCAGCAAATTTCAATCGGAACTGGGAGAAAAACCAATGACAACAATAGTGCTCAACTACTCAACGAGTCTGCTTGAAAGCCTATCAAAATCTTTAAAAACTTTATTAATCAAACTGTATATGGGTTGGACAACCGCTAGACAGAAATCTACAAATAGAGAAGTTGCTATACTTTTACTTAGACATGCTAGGTCAGATTATATGCACGAAACTGTAGATAGTTTAACAGTTAGATTAAATGAAAAGATGGGGCTAAAATGATTCAATCAATATTAAAATATATTTGGAACTTAAGGCCTAAATCTCAACAAGAACTTAGAGAAGAATGGCTTGCTAGTTCGCACGACTTAGTTGAACTAGAAAGAAGACAAAAACAACTTATCAATCCTAATCTAAAAGGATGGATATAAATAAAAGGGACGGGGAAACTCGTCCCTTTAAATTTAACAGGAGATGAAATATGGCATTTAGTTTATCGTCGAGAAGTCGAGGAAAATTAGAAGGCGTCCATCCAGATATGGTCGCGGTAGTTGAAAGAGCAATAGAAATAACTAAAGTTGACTTTGGCGTCACTTATGGAGTTAGAACTTTAGAAGAACAGAAAAAATTATACGAATCTGGTAGATCTCAGACTATGAATTCAAAACATTTACTTCAAGATGGCAGCGGTTATTCGCATGCCGTAGATGTAGTAGCTTATGACGGATCAGACGTCATTTGGGAAATAAATGTTTATGATGATATATGTGATGCATTTAAACAAGCAGCCGAAGAAAAAGGCGTGGCGATAAAATGGGGTGCTGCATGGTCTGAAGGAGATATTAGATCATATCCAGGTACAGCAGAAGATGCTATGAACGCTTATATAGATTTAAGAAGAAGTGAGGGAAGACGTCCTTTTATTGATGGTCCACATTTTGAACTTATGTAAAAAAACAGTTTACAAAAATTTATATTTGTGATATAATTATATTATGTCTAATTTTTATACTTCAGTAGTTCGCTACGGTAATTCTATGTTGTATCGTGGCTATGATAGCTCTGGTAAAAACGTATATCGTAAAGATAAGTTTTCGCCAGAGTTTTTTGTTTCATCTAAAAAAGAAACTGGTTGGCATTCGTTGTACGGTCATAACGTTGGTAGACTAAGTTTTATGACAATGCGTGAAGCAAAAACATGGATAGAAAATAATAAAGAAGTAGCAAACCGTAAAGTGTTTGGTACTACAAATTATATACATCAGTATATAACCAATAAATTTCCAAACGAAATAAAATTTAAAAGAGAATGGATTAACGTAGTCACTATCGATATCGAAACAGATTATGACGATGGTTTCCCACATCCAAGCGAAGCAACTCAAGATGTTTTAGCTATTACTGTTAAATCGAGTAAGTCTGATGTATTTTGGGTATGGGGTTATGGTGATTATGACGTAGATAAAGCACTTATCAAACCAGTTGTTTACGTAAAATGTAAAGATGAAAAAGATCTATTCAATAAATTTTTACAGTGGTGGTCTAAACCAGATCAAATGCCCGACGTTATTACTGGTTGGAATACAAGATTTTTTGATATTCCATATTTAATAAATCGTACTGCTCGTATCCTTGGTACTGATAGTGTAAAAAGGTTTTCGCCATGGGGTATGGTAGAAAGTAGAGAGATTACACGTAGAGGTAAAAAAGAAGAAGTATACGATATAAGAGGTATACAAACTTTAGATTATCTTGAACTCTTTCAAAAGTTTGGTTATACGTACGGTCCACAAGAGTCATATAAATTGAATCATATAGCTTATGTTGTTCTTGGTGAAAAGAAACTTTCTTATGAAGAGTCTGGTTCATTAAGAAATCTTTATAAAGATGACTTTCAAAAGTATATCGATTATAATATGAAAGACGTACAATTAGTCGATCGTCTTGAAGATAAAATGGGATTGATTACTTTAGCCATGACTATAGCCTATAAAGGCGGTGTTAATTATCAAGATACCTTTGGAGTAACATCGATATGGGAATCTATCATTCATAGAAAACTATATTCACAAAAATTAGTTCCACCTGCTATATTACCAGAAGCGCGTAAATTTAAATTTGCTGGTGGTTATGTGAAAGATCCACATGTTGGCGCTCATGATTGGGTAGTTTCTTTCGATTTAAATTCTCTATATCCTAATCTTATCGTACAATATAATATGTCGCCAGAAACTCTTATCGATCAAAGTCAGAAAAACGGTGTTGATTATTATTTAAACGGAGGATTACCAGATAAAACTAAATTTGCAGTTGCCGCAAATGGTTCAACGTATCATAAAAAATTTGATGGTGTATTACCAACTATCATCGAAGATTATTATGCAGAACGTACGTCTATAAAAAAGATAATGTTAGCTACAGAGCAACAATATCAAAAGACAAAAGATGAAAGTCTACAATCTGAAATCAACACACTTGGTAATCAGCAAATGGCTATTAAGATTTTGATGAACTCTCTTTATGGTGCTTTAGGTAATCAATACTTTAAATATTTTGATTTACGATTAGCAGAAGGTGTAACTTTATCTGGTCAGCTTGCCATACAATGGGCTGAAAAAGCAATGAACGAAACTATGAACGAGGTAATGAAAACAAATGATAAAGATTATGTTATCGCTATTGATACTGATAGCTTGTATATCAATTTTGGTCCTTTAATAAAACAATTAAAACCAAAAGATCCAGTTAAATTTCTTGATAAAATCTGTATTGAACATTTTGAACCAACTCTGAAAAAAGCTTATGATAAATTGTTTAATAACATGAATGCGCATAAAAATCGTATGGAAATGGGTAGAGAAGTTATTGCTGATCGTGGCATTTGGACTGCAAAGAAAAGATATATTCTTAATGTTCACAATTCAGAAGGTGTACAATATGCTGAACCTAAACTTAAGATTATGGGTATCGAAGCCATAAAATCTTCGACTCCTGAGATTTGCCGAGATAAGTTTAAAGAAATATTTAAGATTATATTATCAGGTTCAGAACGGCAAACTCAAGAATATATCGCAAGCTTTAAAGAAGAATTTTGTAAATTGCCACCAGAAGAAGTAAGTTTTCCTCGTTCAATATCTAATATAACTAATTGGCAAAATCGTGGTACTTACAAGAAAGGTACTCCGATTCATGTACGCGGTTCTATACTATATAATAAATATTTAATACATAATAAATTAACAAGAAAATATGAATCAGTAGTTAACGGTGATAGGATTAAATTTACATATTTAAAAATACCAAATTCAATTCACGAAAATGTTATAGCATTTCCTGATGTTTTACCAACGGAATTTAAACTTCACAAATACGTTGACTATAATTTACAGTTTGAAAAAACTTTCATCGAGCCACTTAATTTCATACTTAACGCTGTAGGGTGGTCTGCCGAAGAAAAAGCTACGTTAGAAGATTTCTTTGTTTAAGCATTTACAAATGATAAAAAATGGAGTATAATATAATATGACAAAAAATTGGGTAAAAGATATTAATAACATGCATGCTAAGTTTGGTGTACATGATTGGTTTAAAAAAACAAAAGATAAAGGCGAATTGCATAAGCTTGAAAAGTTTTTAGAATTTCGTCTTAACTTTTTAAAAGAAGAACTAGATGAAACACGTAAAGCTGCTTTTACAGATAAAAATCCTGAAGAGATAGTTGATGGATTAATCGATCTTTGCGTTGTTGCCATCGGTACTTTAGATGCTTTTGGCGTTGATGCGTATAAAGCGTGGAATAGCGTACATAAAGCTAATATGTCAAAAGAACCCGGTGTTAAACCGTCAAGACCAAATCCTTTAGGATTACCTGATTTAATTAAACCAGATGGATGGAAAGGTCCTAGCCATAAGAAGAATCATGGAAATATAAATGATGGTATTAAGAAAAGATAATGATTAAATACACAATATTTAAAAATATATTCGATAACAAAACTGATAAGATATTAGAACATCAAGATTTTGATTCTTTCGAAAAATTATTATATGATTTATCTAAAAGAAAACTTAAATCAAAGAAAGACGCTGTTCTAATATCTCCTGCTGTGTATAAAAAAGATACTACACGAGCAAACGATAACGTTATCGAATGGTCTCAATGGTGTTGTGTTGATGTTGATGATTTTGAATTTAAAGGAGATTTAAAAGATGAGCTACTTACTCGCTTTAGTCATTTGCGTTTTGTGTGTTATAGTACTGCAAGCTCTAAGACTAATGCTCCAAAGTTCCGACTCGTGTTCCCAGTTAGAAACAATGTCCCGAACGATAGAATTAGAAAATTCTGGTTTGCACTCCAATCCGAACTCGGTGAACTTGGCGATAAGCAAACTAAAGACTTATCGAGAATGTATTATATCCCTGCGAAATATGATCGTGCTTTTAATTTTATATTCAGTAACAATGGTGATGTTCTTGATCCCGATGCTTTAATAGCAAAACATCCTATGCCAGAAAAAGCTACGCTTAATAGTTTTTTCGATAGATTACCTGAAGCATTGCAGAAAGAAGTTTTAGAATATAAGAAAAATAAACTTGATAATGATTTTTCTTGGTCTTCTTATCGCGATTGTCCATTTTGGCCTATGCAATTAGCAAATGAATATAAGACGATTACTAAAACTGGTTGGTATCATAAGATGTATCAAATTATGGTTGCTATAGCTGGTAATGCTATTAAGTCTAAATATCCTATAAACGTGGATGAAATCACAAATCTATGTCGTGAGTTTGATATCGATAACGGTAATTGGTATCAAAAACGTCCGATTAAAAAAGAAGCAGATAGAGCATTAGAATATGTCTATCGTAATGTGTAACATAAAAGACACAATTACATAAAAAATTCAATTAATTTAAAAAAAATGCGTTTTTACCGTGTACATTTCTGAAAAAAGTATTATATTAGTATTATAACAAGGAGAAATTATATTATGATTGATACACCAATATTTGATAAAATACATTATTTAAGCGCAGGTGAAGGTAAATTAGAACTTCACAATAGTACAGGAATTGTATGTGCATCTAACGATCCATTAGAATTAGCAAAAGCTTTTATTACTTTTGGATATTTTGATTCATTTAGAACTTCTTCAAGTTTTGATTTTGGTGTAGAATCTGGTTTCGAGTATGATTCAGCTGTACACGATTTATTTGAAAAAGCTTTTACTGTATTAGAAGGGTTAGTTTAATGATTAATAAAATAATAAAAGAATTTAAAGTAAAATTCACCGAAGCTTCTTATGAAGCTAAAACAACTGCTATTGATATAATTCAAGATTATAAACCAAAAAATTATCGTGAATTACAAGGCAATATTATTAACTGTTTTACAGTAAAAGAAATTTGTAAAGTATTATCTAATATTAAGTGAGAAACATATTATGAATAAATTTATTGAAATTAATAAAATTGTATCTGCTACGCCAGACAATTATATTTTAAAACGTTTACGTGAGCGTGCAGAAAAAAGTTATCAAAGCGGTAAACGCGATCTCGATCTTATGAGTGAACGTAGACGTTGGGAAGCAGAGTTTCCCGAGTATCATCAGTGTCAAGTTGACTCTAAGCAAGAAGTTTATTGGGGTTTTCAATACGATACTATGCACAAAGATTTTGGTGAAATGGAATATAAGCAGTTCGCTAAGAAAGGCGTTAAGCTAAGTCCATATGCACAAGACCGCATCAACGACGGCACAGTCAAATACATTGTTGTTTGGAAATGGGCTGATGGAAATCGTTGGACTCCACTTGAAGCAAATAAACAAGCTAACTACGAAATCTGTGGTTATGTAGAAGCTAATCGTGCTCTTGAACTTCTTCAAAATATAGATGGAGAGATGCGTTTTCCTTATCCTCCACCCCCATCTCTAGAAGAAGTTGCTTAATACCTATGTACAAAAAAAATTTAATAGTGTATAATATATTCGGAGGTGTATAATGAAAGAATCAATTAAAGTTTTACAAGAATGCGCAGAACTACAAGCTAAAAAAGGTAATGATTATCAAAATCCTAATTCGCGCATACAACAAGCAGATTATTATCCACAAGGTGTAGCAACGCTTTTAGATATTATTCATGCTAAAATGCTTCGTATGCGATCAGTTATCGAAGCAATGCAAAACGATCCTGACTATGATCCTAACTTCGAATCAATCGAAGATTCTGCAAAAGATATGATTAACTACGGTTCATTCATCGTAGAATATTGTCGCGGTAAAATGCAAGGTCAAAACGCAGATCATGATTTTTTAAATCGAAAGAAAAAAAGTAAAGTAATTAAATCAGACGAGGAATCATGATCTTAGGTTATATACTTGTCGCTGTTGTGATTAACGCTCAAGGAATAGTCGAAGGCGAATCACTTGATTATTATACTGGTGAATATGAATGTTGGAAGAATGCAATATTGCATAAAGAAGAAGCAGAACTTGGTACGAGTTTTGTTTGTATTGAAGATGCAGTAGAATGAAAGTCGGATTTACTTGCAGCACTTTTGATTTATTACATGCTGGTCATGTAGCGATGTTACGTGAAGCAAAATCAGTTTGTGATCATTTGATAGTTGGCTTACAAGTAGATCCTTCTCTTGATAGAGAGAACAAAAATCCTCCAGTTCAATCTATTGTAGAAAGACAAGCACAATTATGCGCTATAAAATACGTTGATGAAGTAATTATTTATTGTACAGAAACAGAATTATGTGATATAATAAACATGTATCCGATCGATATAAGAATTTTAGGTGAAGAATACCGTGATAAAGATTTTACTGGAAAGGATGAATGTAAAAAGCGTGGTATACAATTACACTTTAATAAAAGAGACCACAAATTTTCAACATCAGATTTGAGAAAGAGAGTACAAGATGCGAATGATGACTGTAAACGACATACGTAAACATTTTATCGATGAATTATACGATAAAGCATTTACTATTGATAGAAGTGGTATGTCAACGATTGAATTAATCGGTGCATCATTCATAGCAGATGAACCATCTATATTCGGAACACCAAGTCAAGAATATATCGACAGCGAGATAAAATGGTATGATAGTCAGTCGACTAATATTAATGACATAAGAGAATTTGAAGATCCACCTAAATGTTGGGAATATTCAGCAAATAAACATGGAGAAATTAATTCTAACTACGGTCATCTAATTTTCAATGATAAATACCATAACCAATACGGTCAAGTATTAGATGAACTGATAAGAAACCCAGATAGCCGTCGTGCTTGTATGGTTTACAATCGCCCTTCAATTTGGATGGAATATAATGAAAACGGTAAAAACGATTTTATTTGTACTAATAGCGTTACGTATTACATACGAGATAATATCTTACATGCTGTAGTTCAAATGCGTTCTAATGATGTAGTCTTTGGTTATAAAAATGATTACGCTTGGCAGTTTGAAATCATGAATAGATTAGTTAAAGATTGGAATGATTGCAAGTTTGAAGAATACGATACTGGTGATAAAATATCATTAGGTCATATGATTTGGCAAGTACAAAATCTTCACGTATATGAAAGGCATTTTCACCTTGTTAAATGATTGGGATAAAAGATATTTAGATATTGCAGATCAGATTTCGTCTTGGTCTAAAGATCCATCGACAAAGATCGGTGCTATAGTAGTTGGTAAAAAAGGACAAATATTAACTCAAGGATATAATGGGTTTCCTCGTGGTATAAAAGACTGTCCTGATAAATATAGTAACCGAATTCTTAAATATGACTATATAGTTCATGCTGAAGAAAATGCTATATACAATGCTACGAATAGTGGAGTACCATTAGAAGGAGCCGCAATGTATATAACTGGTCTTCCAACATGTCATCGATGTGCTAAAGCCATAATACAAGTTGGAATAAAAAGAGTTTTTATAAGAGCAAAAATACCAGAAAGATGGATTGATTCTTGGAAATTAACAGAAAGTTTATTTAAAGAAGCAAAAATATATTATCAAATAGTGGAGCCAGATCAATGAAATTATCAAATGTTTTAGATTTTTTAAGTAATCACAAATTGTCTAATGATGTATTAATATTAGGAGAATCTCCTTCTTCTAGAAATTCTGATACCTTTAGAAAAAAATTTAAAGAAGGTAAAATACAGCCACACGGAACTTTTGCTCGATTAGAAGATTGGACTGTTAGACTTGGTTTAGAAGAATGGGATTTTCATAATGTAATACCGCATATCATGAACTGTAAAGATATTAAACAAGTTGATGAATCCGCTTTACAAAAAGCAGTAAAAGGAAAAAAAGTTATCATAGCGCTTGGTCATCTTGTAGCTAGAGTGTGTAAAAAATATGCTATAGATAATTACAAAATTGATCATCCCTCACCGCGTAATCGCAATTTTAATGGTGAAGCTGGTAGAATATACGAGCAAAAAATGTTAGACGAACTAAAAAAATTTTTAGATGTAAAACTCGGGAGAAAAGTATGAGTTCATACAATATGAAATACATAGATTTAGCCAAAGAAACCGATAAAGGCGAAGTCATGATTGGCACAGATTTATATATTTACGGTCTTCCGCCTTCGCCTGAATATACAAAAAACATTGTACAAATGGGTATAAAACGTGTTATAATGCCTAAGTACAGATATCCCGATATTTGGACACGAAGATGGTCTGAATCTGAAAAAATATATAATGAAGCAGGAGTTGAATATGTCTTTGGTAATTACCAATCCTCTGTCGAATATACCGAAAGCCCCGAAGTCTCATAATCTTGGTTATGCTCAAATATGGGCAGATCAACTAAATGCGAAGATAGATCATACGTGCACAAAAAATATTCAAAATGCAGATATAGTATACATTAATCATGGAGTTAACTTTACTGGATCAATTAATCTTTTTGGTGGTATCGATAGAGATATTTACGATCGCATTAATACTCTCTTTATGTGTAAAAAGATTGTATCACTCGAATGGGATATAAAGATATGGACCGATAATTTTAGAAAAAGAATTGGAAATTCTAGTACGTATCATAAAGTAACTGAGCAATGGTGCGATAAGCTTGAAGCTTTATTAAAAAATATTCCTATCTTAAAACAAGAAGATCTTAATATGAAAGGAATTACTGTAGGCGATTCTCATACTTTAGCTTTTAGCGATAAAACAGATAAGATATACCGTAGAGATGGAGCTACTTTACACGGAGCTTTAAAAACTGGTTTAAAAAATTTATTTCGAGATAAACCAATAGAAGGTAATATTACATTTTGTTTTGGTTCCATAGACATTCGACATCATTTACTTCGACACAATAACGTTGATCTAAAAGCAATGATTAAAGAATACATAAAGCAAGCTAAAGAGTGTACTGATGATCCTAAATTTGCTGCACCCGTGCCAGTAGAATATGAAAAGCGTAAACTTCCTAAAACTGGATATTACAAAGGTACACCATTTTTTGGTTCTCAATCTGAAAGAAAACGTATTACTGATGACTTTATAAGTATTCTTACAGACGAATCAAAAGGAAATATTGTTATGCCACCTCGTTTTTGGTATGATATGGATCCAGAAAAATACGCATTGAATTTTATGGAAAAAGGATCAAGTGTACATATCGCTCCACCCAATTATCGTAGAAACGATTTCGGCAGCAATCCACTTACAATATAGGATTTACGATGAATTTAGTACAAAGAGAAAATTATAAAACATATGTTGAATATTTCTGGCCAAGAGCAAAATGGTTAGAAGACAATTGTCATATAGGCACAACCGATCCGTTAGGAGAAGAAGCTAATAAAATAGTAAATGATCCATTAATGCAAAACGGCGTGTATAATTCTGTTTCTCGTTGGACCGAAGGATTTAATTATGTTCTTGAAGATTTGCAAAACAAAGAAAAAAGTCCTCAGTTTCATAAAAGACCAGATCAAGTTAAAGAGCGTATTTTAAAATATAAAACAGAAAGTTGGACTTTAAAAACCTGGATATGGACTTATATATTTCATAGAGCAACTGGTAGTGGATTTAGCGGTACTTACGATCACGGATATAGAAATAGCATCGTAACTCATTTCGGAAAATATGAAACGATAGATGAGATGATTGATCTTACTCGAAAGTGGAAAAGACAAAAAAGATCTATGAATACGTCTGTAGGTAATATTCCTCCGCATCCTCGTAAAGGTCAAAGCGTCGCAGAGTATATGTGCACTGACGGAGTTTATCAAGCTGAAAGATGTTCTAAATTTGTAAGAGCTAATACTCCACGTTCAATTCGTACAACTACTAATTTTTTAAATGAATATCATTTACAAGAAGGAATCAAACGTTGGAACTTTCCATTTGCGATGGCATCTGCTGATATAGCTCACTATCATCCGAATAACGTAGATCCAAATAGCATGTTGATGTGTGGATCGAATGCTCGAGATGGATTGCTAGAATGTTTTGAACGACCAAAGGGAATGGCTCTTGATGATTTTACAGATACAGGTCTTATAGCTTTATCAGAAAAATTAGGTACAACACCAGCCCAACACGAAGATACTCTTTGTATTTTTATTCGATTTCTTGATAATGTTTGTAGAGCAGGTCCATATAAAAATGCAGGAGGTTTTAAAAGATTATATACCGGTAAAAGACCGAAAGAAATACGTGTACAAAGAAAGATAGATCATCCATTAAATGAATTTATGGTTTAATTCGCAATGCTTAATATCACGATCATTGGTCACGGATTTGTTGGTAAAGCAGTTGATTATGCTTTTCAATACGACGTTAAAAAACAAATTATAGATCCTAAATATAATAATGATGAAAATTATTCTGATATAAATTCTGATATAACGTTTGTTTGTGTGCCAACTCCTATGAGTGAAAACGGTACTTGTAATACATACATATTAGAAAATATTTTAAATAAATTAAAAAATACTAAATGTGGAATTATAGTTATAAAATCTACAATACCACCTAATATTTTAAAAAATTTAAATAATTTAAAAATAGTATATAATCCAGAATTTCTTACAGAAAAGAATGCTAACGAAGATATAATCAATCCTTCAATTCAAGTCTTTGGAGGTCAAAAAGAAACAACAGAAAAGGTAGAACAATTTTATAAAGAGTATAGTATATGTAAACCCTGTCCTACGTTTCATATGTCATTGACTGACGCATCTTTTGTAAAATACGGAATCAATTGTTTTTTAGCAACAAAGGTTTTATGGTATAATGAATTATACGATGCAGTAGATAATTTCGGTGGAAACTTTGGTAAGATTATAAATGCTATTGGTACAGATCCTAGAATTGGCCAATCTCATACAAGAGTACCAGGATTTGATGGAAAACGAGGTTTTGGAGGAGCATGCTTTCCAAAAGATTTATCTGCATGGATTAATTTTACAAATAGTATGCCTATATTAGAATACGTTATCAAGAAAAACAATACATATAGATTGCAATATGAAAAAGATGATAGAGAAAAAGAACAAAACGTGAGTTATGAATGAAAATTTATATTACTGGTATCGCTGGGTTTATAGGATATCATTTAGCGACAAATTTTGTGGAAAAAGGATCAAGGGAATTAAAAACATACGGAAATGATGTAACCGGTTGCGATAATTTTAATTCGTATTACAATCCGTGGCTAAAAGAAAACCGTGCAGATCTTTTAAAAACCTTTAATATAAATGTACACAATAAAGATATAATTGATTTAAATGAAAAAGATTTTGAAGATATTGATGTTATAGTTCATTTAGCAGCTTATGCTGGTGTAAGAAATTCATTAGAAAATCCTGATAATTATATCAACACAAATATACTTGGAACACAGCACATAATTAAATTAGCAGAAAAATTACAAATACCAATTGTGTATGCTTCGTCTTCAAGCGTTTATGCTGGTCAAACACCGCCCTTTACAGAAAGTATGGAATTTAAACATCATAAAAATCCTTATGCTTGGTCAAAATACGTTAATGAATGTCAATTTAAACACAGCAATTTATCCTCATCAATAGGATTTAGATTCTTTACTGTATACGGACCGCATGGTCGACCAGATATGGCTCTTTACAAATTTACTGATAAAATCATAGAAGATCAACCTATTGAAATTTATGGTCATGGAGAAATGTCTCGCGATTTTACCTATGTACAAGATATCGTAAATGGTGTACAATTACTCATAGATAAAGTGAAAAGAATTAATACGCATGAAATATTTAATATTGGAAGTGGAGAGAGTATACCGCTCATGAAGTTTGTATCATTAATTGAAGAAAATTTAGGTCGTAAGGCAAAAATAAAATTTAGTGATATGCACAAAGCTGACATTCGTCATACATTAGCTGATATAACCAATATTAAAAAATTAGGCTACGTTCCAATGACGAATATAGAAAATGGAATTCGTGATTTTGTTGAGTGGTATAAAAGTTATTATAAGAAAAATTAGGAGACATATATGTCGATAATGGATAAATTAAAAAAGAATAGTAAAGTAGAATATACAAATATTCTATCTGAAAGTAAATTTTTTACAGAAAAAGATATGGTACCAACAGACGTTCCGATGATGAACGTTGCATTATCTGGTACAACAGAAGGCGGATTAGCACCTGGTTTGACAGTACTAGCAGGACCATCAAAACATTTTAAAACTTCTTTCGGTTTGATAATGGCTTCTGCATATTTAAAAAAGTATGAAGACGCTGTACTGTTATTTTATGATTCAGAGTTTGGTTCACCTCAATCTTACTTTCAGCAATTTAACATTGATACTTCTCGTGTTTTACATACACCTATTACAAACGTTGAAGAATTAAAATTCGATATGATAAGTCAATTAGAAGGTATAGATCGTAATGATAGAGTTATTATCATGATTGATTCTGTTGGTAACTTAGCTTCTAAAAAAGAATTAGAAGATGCTATTAATGAAAAATCAGTTGCGGATATGTCAAGAGCAAAAGCTCTCAAAGGTTTATTTAGAATGTGTACACCATATTTAAATATGAAAAACATACCACTCATTGCAGTAAATCATACATACAAAGAAATCGGTTTATTTCCAAAAGACGTGGTATCTGGTGGTACTGGCATATACTATAGTGCTGACAATATATGGATTATCGGTAGGCAACAAGATAAAAAAGGTACTGAGATTCAAGGTTATCATTTTATTATTAACGTAGAAAAATCACGGTATGTAAAAGAAAAATCTAAGATACCGATTTCTGTTTCTTGGGAAGGCGGTGTTTTATCTTATTCTGGTTTACTTGATATTGCTATGACCGGTGGTTATGTGACTAAGCCTTCGCCTGGGTGGTACGCACGTGCAAATGAAGAAAATAAAGTTAGACATGAATCTACTTTAGTTGAAGATTTTTGGAAACCAATTTTCGAAAAAACTGATTTTAAAGACTATATTAAAAGCGCATATCAAATTGGCGGTAATAGGAGTATAGATATTGAAGATGCAAGAGAATAAAGACTACGAACTCATACCAAGTTCTAGTGATTCACATGCCTGGCATATCAGAATATTAACTGGAGATTTTGTTGAAACTGTAGTTCAATATGGAACTGTAGCTTTCGATGGAAAGAGAAAGCAATTTACGTATGACTTTAGCATAATAGAAAGTCCTGATTTAAATTTAACGGTAGATAATGAAGATTTACATTTTGTCCTTGCAAGAGTATTAGAAGATATTATAGAACGAGGTGAAAAAGACGGTTGGGTAAAATTAGAGGAAAAAAAGCGAATTGATGAATACGAGAATAGAACAGACGATACTTCGAAAATTATTAACTGATGACGATTATATGCGAAAGGTTTTACCTTTCATCAAACCAGAATATTTTGAAGGTCCGTATAAAACATTATTTAAGGAAGCTGGTAAGTTCGTTGATAAATACAACAAGTTGCCAACTCGAGAATCGTTCTTAGTAGAATTAAACGAACATTCTAATTTAAGTAACGAACAATTTTCAACTGCTGTTGATATTGCTCAAAACTTGTTTGATGGTGACGAAGTTGATGAAAAATGGCTTTTAGAAAATACCGAAAAGTGGTGTCAAGATAGAGCTATATACAATGCCGTAATGGAATCCATCTCAATCATAGATGGTAAACACGAAAAGTTAACGAAAAACGCTTTACCTAGTTTATTACAAGATGCATTAGGTGTGGCGTTTGATACAAATGTAGGTCACGATTATGTCGAACAAGCCGGAGAAAGATTTGAATTTTATCATAAGGAAGAAAGTCGTATACCGTTCGATCTGGAGTATTTTAACAAAATCACTAAGGGAGGTGTTCCTAATAAAACTCTTAATATTGCTCTTGCTGGCACTGGGGTTGGTAAGTCTCTTTTCATGTGCCATGTAGCGGCTGCTGCATTAAATGATAGTTATAATGTTTTATATATTACAATGGAAATGGCTGAAGAAAGAATAGCAGAGCGTATTGATGCTAATTTATTAAATGTCCCTATCGATCAATTAGATAAAATGTCTAAAGATATGTTTACTAGTAAAGTTGAAGACATATCTCGTAAAACAAACGGTAAACTTATAATAAAAGAATATCCTACAGGTGCTGCTCATTCTGGCCATTTTAGATCTTTGTTAAACGAATTAAAATTAAAAAAACAATTTAAACCAGATATTATCTTCATAGATTATTTAAATATATGTGCTAGTTCAAGGATGAAAGGTTTAGGCGGTGCAATTAATTCTTATTCATATGTCAAAGCGATTGCCGAAGAATTACGCGGTTTAGCCGTAGAATTTGATTTACCCATATTTTCTGCAACACAAACAACTCGATCTGGGTTTGGAAGTTCTGATATCGGTTTAGAAGATACGTCAGAAAGCTTTGGTTTGCCAGCTACTGCAGATCTAATGTTTGCTTTGATATCTTCTGAAGAACTTGATGGTATGGGACAAATGATGGTTAAACAATTAAAAAATCGCTATAACGATCCTACGCAACATCGACGTTTCGTTATTGGAATAGATAGAAGTAAAATGAAATTATACGATGTTGAAGAAAGTCACCAAACTTTAACTGATGATACACCGGTTTTTGATAAAACGCCAGCTGGTAAAAAGTTCGAGGATTTTAAATTATGATTATACCAAAACCAGTGAAACACTATTTAGATATTCCAGGATTTAATAATCCAAAACATTTAGAAGCTCTTGGTGAATTTGCTCGTAATGTTAAATCTGGTGGAAGAGTCTTAGAAATCGGTTGTGCATGGGGATGTTCTACTTGGATATTATTAAATAATTTACCAAAAGATGTTGAACTTCATACGTGTGATACTTTTGACATGAATGAACCTTATTTAAAACAAAAACATTATAATGGAGTGATTGAAAAACATAAAGGAAATTCTACGATTGAATATCTTATGAAGATGTATGTTGAAGAAAACGATAATGCTCAAAGAAAAATTTTTAATTGGGTAATGTCTCAACATCCGACTCGATTTATGATGAAACACATAATACATCAAAAGAAAAGTTTAGAAATATTAGAAAAAGATACAAATTGGGATCTAGTTTATATTGATGGATTACACAGTTACTTCAATGTTACTTTAGAATTACGAGCTTTAAAAGATGTAAAATACATATGCGGCGATGATTATCATCCTAGTCATCAAGGAACAGTTAGAGCTATTGATGGTTTTTTAAAAGAACATAGACGTAAATTTGATCATCATGATTTTGAAACAGGATCCGGTTTTTGGACAATGATAAAGGAAAGTTAAATGAAATTTTTAATAGTAGCAATGATGTCAGTAATTAATGTTGAACAGGGTACACGTGATATTTACGTATTTGATACGCATAAATTTAATACATGGGAACAATGTGCTAGATTTACTCAAATTAATATGTTTCCGATAATGCGTAGATTATTTGCGGAATTTGGACCAGATAATGAACCGCATATGATTTCATGCGTAAACGAAAAGGTTGTTGAAAAAATTAAAAGTGAGTTGGAAGTTACAACATGAACGTAAAACTTATAAGTTACAGTAAACCATTTGAGAAAATGGAGGGAGTAGAAGATGCCAAAGATCTCGTTGCGTATTGCGCCCGTGTTTCCAATCCATCGAACCAAACCAACAAAAAAACGTCAGAAAAGCTCTTACGTTATCTTATCAAAAACAAGCATTGGTCGCCCTTCGAAATGGTTAGCGCTTGCTTGGAGATAGAAACAACTCGAGACATTGCCAGACAAATACTCAGACACAGATCATTTTCATTTCAAGAGTTTAGTCAAAGATATGCAGATCCTACTGACGATTTATCTTTTACAACTCGTGAATGTAGATTGCAAGATGAAAAGAACAGACAAAATAGTATTGAAATAGAAAATGATCCGAGTATTCAGAATGATAAAAAAATGCAAGAGTTGATTACAGAATGGCAAAGACGACAAACAGGAGTTATAAATCAATGTAGAGAAGTCTATAAATGGGCTGTAGAACATGGCATTGCAAAAGAACAAGCTCGAGCTGTTTTGCCAGAAGGATTAACAAAAAGTAGATTATACATGAGTGGAACTTTAAGATCTTGGATTCATTTTATAGAATTACGATCTGCTAACGGAACACAGAAAGAACATAGACTTGTTGCTGTTGAATGTGCTAAAGTTATTTCAGAAATATTTCCAAACATACAATAATAAGGTATAAATAAAATTTAAAAAAGGAGCAAGTATGACAAAGTTGATTAATTCACAAGATTATAGTTTTACAGTGGGCCGTTTACGGTCCTTTTTTTTGGAAAAAGGTTGGTGGGAAGTACATACACAAAATAGATTAAGTATATTAGCAGCGTGTGAAGATCCTGAAACAGTAGGAATTTATAATTATGATGGAGAAGTTTGGCCATTACCCCAAACTGGGCAAATGTGGTTAGAACACGAATTGCTAGCACACGGTGGCCCGAATTCACCAGGTTATTTTTGTCTTTCAACAAGTTATAGACAAGAACCAAATCCAATACAAGGAAGACATGAAACAATCTTTCCAATGTTTGAATTTGAAATGCCAGGTGACATTGATGATCTAAAAAAATTAGAAATCGAATTATGTGAATATATGGGATTTCCTAAGTTAGATGAAAAAACATATGAAGAATGGTGTTTAGAATTTAATACAGATGAACTTGATAATTACCATGAAAAACAAATTGATTGGGGCATGATTACTAAATTTCCAGAACATACATCACCTTTTTGGAATATGACAAGAAATGAAGACGGCAAAACAAGTAAAAAGATTGACGTTATTTTAAATGGTATGGAAACAATTGGATCTGCTGAAAGAAGCACAGACGTAGATCAAATGAGAAATACTTTTGAAACTATATCAGATGGACAGTATGCTCAATTACTTTATGATTTATTTGGTAAAGAAAGAGTGCAAAAAGAACTTGATGAATTTTTAAAGTTTGAATTTTTTCCAAGAGTTGGTGGTGGAATTGGTGTGACTCGAATGATAAAAGCGCACAAAAGAGTAAATGCAAATTTTACTACTGAATTTGTTGATCCTAAAAGTGGAGTAATGCATGGATTTGCACAATCATACGGTAATCCTAGACCATAAAATTATTCTGGGGTGGCGGAATTGGTAGACGCGATCAACTGTTTATTGGTTGTTAGATAATAATTAGTGTAAAAAGTTATTTATCTAGCGTGAAGGTTCGAATCCTTCTCCCAGAGCCATATGTAACATATATGTAACAATATTAAATTAATTTAAAAAAAGTGGATTTTAGGGGTTTACATTTCTGAAAAAAGCATTATATTAATACTATAACTAATGAGGAGATAAATTATGGCAGCTACTAAAAGATTAGCAGAAAATCAAGCTGAAATCGCAGTAGACGATATTATTACAACGTTAGGTGATGGTCATATTAGTATTGACACCGCAGTTGAAAAAATTTTAAAAGTTCCAAACCTTGAAATGACTGGTTTAAATAAGCACAATGTACATGATTTCGTATTTGAAGTTGCGGGTCAAGGACATGCTTAGAGATTTATTAGGTTGTTTAGTCCTTATGGCTTTTGCCTTAGGTTGGATAGATTTTGGACAAGGATCACAATATACTTGGTGGTCAATAATACAATATATGGGGAGTAATATATAATGAATATACCAGCAGAAGTAAGAGAATTATTGGAGTCTGACATGTTTGATCCTAAAAAATGTTTTCATGACTTAAGAGCAAAAGCTGAACACGGTTCTCCTCTAGATCGTGGTAGTGCAGATCGCTACTACGGTCGACCTTATGATCCACATTATTGGCCGATGGGTACTAATAATGGTATCAAAATCGAAGCTGAACAAATGGATCCGCTTCAAATTGCTCAATATACTTTTGGCTATGAAAATGAAACTGATAGAAAGAATTGGGGATGATAGAAAATTTATCTCCAAATAGAATGATGGCATACTTTTTGATGTCATCATATCTTTATTATGAAAAAGATAAATCAGTATTAACTGATTTTCAATTTGATAATCTTTGTGAAAAACTTATTGAAAAATGGAATGAGATTACTCATCCGCATAAAAAATTAGTCAACATCGATGATTTAAAAGCTGGTACTGGTTATAGAATAAAGTATACTAATATGATTATGGATGCTGCCGAACTTTGGTACAAGGAAAATAAATGAAAATAGATTATAAATTTAATGAAGATAAAAGTATAAGAGACTTAGCTACACATATTGATTCAACGTATAGCAGTCACTATTCTAAAGAAAAATTTCAAGCAGCAGAATTTATCGTTGACGGTGGACACGGTACAGGATTTTGTATTGGAAATATTTTAAAATATGCACAACGTTATGGAAAAAAAGGTTCGCACGAAGAAGCAAGAAAAGATTTAATGAAAATACTTCATTATGCAATTATTCAACTTCACGTGCATGATCAAAAATCTGCTGGTCAAAAGAATGCGTATGGCCAAACCTATATAAAGGATTTATTATCCACCGATTAATTTCCACCAATCGATTGGTTGCCATAATCCTTGGTTAATACCAATAAGATAAACTATAAATGATACACCTAATATCATTATACTTGAAGCTATAATAATTAAAATTCCGTCAATAATTTTTTGACGGAATTCTTCTTGTGCGTATATAGCTTCTTGTCGTTTCTTTCTAATATCTGCTTCTGTTTTTAATAGTTCGTTCCACGCACTTTGACCACGAGTAAACATGATTAATCTTTTTAACTCTTCTCTCATATCTTCGGCTTTCTTTTTAGCCATAAAAGTGTTCAGTGCTTCTTCTTCAACTGAACCAGCGAAAAAAAGTTTTTTAAATAATGGAGGCTTGTTTGCCTGTTCTTCACATTTTTTAATATCGCTCATAGCGCCCATCCATCGACCGAGATCTTTAGACATACTCTCCATGTCTCGACCGAAAGCAAAGCCTTTCTTGATGGCGCTAAACGCGGCACCAGCTATAGCGACTGCGGATACTGGATCCATAAATTTCTCCTATGAATTTTTTAATTCATTTCAAAAAATAAACATAATGGGAGAATAATATATTGACAATAGTATTTATATATAATTATTTAACAACAATCAAAACATCGAAAGGAAATCTGTTTATGAGATCATTCATAAAAGGACTGGCTGTCCTATTAATGCCGCTATTTTTAGTTACTACCGTATCAGCTGACAAACTTCAAGTCGGCTTTATTTATGTCGGACCGACAGGTGATCATGGTTGGACATACATGCATGACGAAGGGCGTAAAGCAATTGAAAAAGAATTTGGTGATGACGTTACAACGACTTATGTCGAAAGTGTAAAATATGGACCTGATGCTGAAAGAGTTATGACGCAAATGGCTATGAACGGCGTCGACATGATATTTGCTACTTCTTTTGGGTACATGGAACAAATGTTAAATGTTGCAAAGAAATTTCCGAATATAAAGTTTGAACACGCAACTGGATATAAAACTGCTGATAATATGGCTGTATATTCTTCTAAATTTTATGAAGGTAGATATATTCAAGGTGTTATTGCTGGAATGATGAGTGAAAAAGGAAAAGCAGGTTATATCGCTTCTTTCCCAATTCCTGAAGTTATTCGAGGTATTAACGCTTTTTATCTTGGTGCTACTTCAGTAAATCCAGATTTTGATATTGATGTTGTATGGGTTAATACTTGGTATGATCCCGCAAAAGAAAGTGATGCTGCCGAAGTATTAATTCAACAAGGCGCAGATATTATTACACAACATACAGATTCTACTGCAGCATTACAAGTTGCAGAAAAAGCTGGTATCAAAGCATTTGGTCAAGCATCTGATATGATTAAGTTTGCACCCAATACTCAACTTACAGCTATTATAGATCAATGGGGTCCGTATTATGTTGAAAGAGTAAGAGCAGTTCTGAACGGTACTTGGGAATCAGCAGATACTTGGGGAGGTATGGACACAGGTATGGTTGAAATGGCACCTTTTACGAATATGCCACCAGCAGTTCAAATAGTAGCAAAAAATTTAGTTGATGCAATTACTATGGGTGACTTTGATCCTTTCGATGGAAAATTTACTGATGGTGAATTACTTGGCATGAGCGAATATCTTCCAGGTATAGATGCAGCAAAACCAAATTAACTGTTTACATCATATCAAAAGTGTAATATAATAAATATTATAGTAGATGTTAGAGGTTATACTGGACACGGGGGCGGTACCCGTCGCCTCCACCATAGATACACTAGGTTTTGACATATGAACTTGGGAGCCCAACTGTAATATGGAGCAATACCTACGGTACACAACGGCTTCACCGCAGGGTGCACAAGGGAATGCACATCCGGTTAACATCGTCTGATTGATAGGTAGAATCAGCTAGTGTATCTTTGTGGGGGCGAAATAGGATCGACAGGTAATTGAGTCTACGAAAAAATAAATGCAAACGATAATTTTGCACCCGTAGATTACGCACAAGCAGCGTAATTATACCGAGCCTGACCAGAGCTTGGGAACAGAATCTGGTCATATAAATACTTTCATGAAAAATTATGAAAAACTATCTGCTGCGGCTGATTACGAATTAGCTTTAAATTTAGGGCAAGACATATTAGAGTTATTAAAAACTCATATTAAAGATCATTTATACTTTAACGACGGTGTTAATTTTCATTTATGTCAAGAACCATTTGATGCTTATAAAAATTATACACATCTTTCTCATAGAGAATTGTGTCATATTCCTATAATAGAATCAGATTATATTAGCATATACAAATATCAATTAGTATTTGATGATATGGTTTATAAAATTCCTGTATCTGTTATATTATATAAAGTTTTTACAAAACATAGAATTAATGATCAACAATTAATAATACAACAATGCGAAGATCATTTTAAACAAAAAAATCTTAATGTATTATATACAATGTCATCAAAATTTGGTGTACATCTTCCTTATCATACTGATGCTTTTGAATGGAGATATCATCAAGCTTTACAACTTTCACAACCAGAAGCTTTAGAATTTATAGACGGAGAAAAAGTTAATTTGGTTTGTAATGAAGGTTATAGAATTATAAGAACACATATGCCTCATCGTGTTTTAATAAAGAAAGGAGAAGTAGATAGAATATTTCTATCAGTAGGTCCATGACTATAGAAAAAGAATTAGAAATTTATAGCTATAAAAGAGATAAATTTTATTACGCAGAAAATCTTACTATTAAATATTATAGAAAATATCCAACTTTAGAAATTCTTGATTATGCTGGGTCACGATATAAAACTCTTAGCAATGATAAAAACGAATTCGGGGATATAAAAATTCCTAAGTTTAACTTTTATAAAAACCCTCAAAATATGTTAATAGATTTTGAAGTAGAATATATTCAGGGTATTACATTAGATAATTTAAGGACTGCAGAAATTAAAACTTTAGATATTAATGAAAAAATATGGAAAGGTATGATAGAAAGAAAATCTGATTGGGGTTTTACAGACGTAACACTTAAAAATTTTGTAATAACAGAAAATAAAGAAATTTATTTTATCGATATAGAAGGCTATACAGAAATGTCTTTTGATTATAGAAAATTTTATTTTATACGAAATACTTTACAATTTAAAGATGTTCCTAAAATTACAGGTATTGAATTAACGGAGTGGCAGGAAAGATGAATAAGATTATACGTTATGGAAACTTTGAAGTTAATCCAGAATGGCATGATGAATTAAATTTAAAAATGTTACAGCATTCATTATGCGGAATGGAGTTAGCTAAAGAAACCGAACACAAGTATAAAAGATATCAAAAAGCTGGATATACAACACATAATATTAGATTTAGAGTTGCAGATTGTGATAATCCACCTAATGGTCCTTGGAAACATGCACAATGTATGTTAATTGATCAAGGTCCTGGTAATATGTTACCAATACACGTGGATGAATTAGAGCCTTATCGAAAAAAATATAATTTAGAAACTTTATGGCAAAATTTAATATTTTTAGAAGATTGGAAATGCGGTCAAGTATTTGGAGTTGAAGATGAAGTAATTACTAATTGGAAACAAGGTGACGCTATTTGTTGGAAATGGATGACAGAACATTATTTAGTTAATGCAAGTCTTACTCATATAAGATTATTGCAAATACTTAGTAGTAACGATCCCACTCAGGAAATACATCAGTAAGTTTAGTACCTCTAAACTGATCTCTTTTACGGATAACTTCTAACATCTTATCCATATTATTTTTATCATATTTAAACACATTTAATAATTCTTTATGTTCAGGTAATATATTTAGATTTTGTCTAATATCTGGCGGAATAGATGTAATACTAAAAGGATTATCTGCAGATACTACCGACATAAAACTATATCTCGGAAATTTCATTTTATTTAAATAACCGATATTCAAAGCATTGACCGTAGAAGCTACTGCGACATTTGCATTTGTTTCATTTAATCTATAAATGTTTTTTTCAGTTTCTTCCCATTTACTTGGATAACGAATATAGTCATTTTCTTCTCCCCATATTTCTACGCTACATGTTATATTAAAATTTTTAAAAAATGGAATGTAATCAAATATATCATAGTTATCAAACTTTGGAAAAATAGTTGCATTTGTTATAATTTCAACGCTTATATTATCTGATATTTTTTTATCAATGCACGTTTTTAAAATATCATAGTTTGCTTTAATAGCTAGAGTTTCACCACCAACTAATTTTAATATTTGCGTTTTTCTTAAATATTCTTCTAATCCATTTTGATCCCACGGAAAAAGATATTTTGCAGGTCTATCTAAAGGGTGATTATCTTTAATTCCCAATTTACGATTTTCTAATGCTAAACCTGATGACTCTGAAGCTAAACACATTTGACAAGATAAATTACAATAGTTTCCTGCCAATGCTTTAATTTGCATAGATTTAATGATAGGCGGTTTATAATTATTTTTGTCTAAATAAGCTTTATCTAATAAATCCCATTCTTCATCTGTTAATCTTTCTACATAATTTTGACGATGCGACTTTCTACCGGCTTCTTCATTTTTATAACACCAACTACAATAATTAGATATAAAATCACCGGCACCCTTTGATAAATCTTCTCTTAATCCTTTAAAATATTTACTATTTTGAACTTTACTCCAATCTTTTATATTATGAGTCTGATGCTCTTTCAAAGGCCAATGACCAGAGACACAACACGGAGCAGCAGCTCCATCTGTAGTTATAAATATATTAGAAAAAGGCTCAGGACAAAACCATTTACTTTGGCGTAAACTCATGGAATCTCATTTTTATTATAACATAAAATTTAATGTAAAAGAATTATATCAATCATATTTATCTATAAAGAAAAAGTGTCCTCCTCCAGATTCAGTTTCACAGATTGCTTTACAGCATTTACCCGAAACTGTTGAAAATAAACACTATGATGGAGTTGGGTCGCTATGGTATAATGATGGATCTGTAACATCGGACGCACAATTTAATGTATGGAATAAAGATATTGAAAATGAATATATTATTGAGTGTTTAAAAAACCTCCCATTTCCCGTTGTAAGAACACGGATTATGATACAAACACCTAAAACTTGTTATTCATTACATAAAGATAAAACAATTCGAATGCATATACCCATTTACGGTGCTTATGATACATACGGAAAGGGAGGTAGATTTATATTCACAGATCCTCCACAGGTTTTAAATTTAAAAGAAGGCGAAGTTGTTATAGTTAATACTACAAAAGAACATACTGCAATGAATTGTTCAACAGAACAAAATAGAATACACATTGTAACGTGTTTACCTGAAAGACATGAGACAGATAATAAGGAGTTAATACAGATATATGATAGGTTTAGATTATAGTATACCATTTTTAGATTTAGACGATATAGTTGATACAGAAAGTTTTTTGAAATTAGATAAAGAAATAGCTATGGGATTGGCAAAATCATATCCACATATATGTGATCCTGGCCCTAGAGTATATAAATTACAAGATGATTTAATATATCCATATGAAGAAGAATACAAATATGAGAAAGAAGTTGAAGGGCTTACTACTTACGAAAGAAGAACATTTTTAAAGTATTGGAAAGATATTCATTATTCTGTTAGCGGTGTATTTTTAAAAAAACATAAAGGATATTTAAATAAAGATTCTGGTGAAGGTGCTGAATGGACTCATAATGCAAAGTATTTCCCTGAATTAGTAAAATATATAAACGCACTTCCATTTGAAAATTTTGGTAGAGTATTCTTTTTTACATTGGATCATTTTTCAATACTAACTGAACATCGTGATGGAATGTATGATGGTGAAAGAAATGATGTGTGTGAATTTTTATGGTTTACTATAGACAAAAATAAAATGAGATTTCATTTAGTTGATGAACAAGAAAATGGAATAAAAGTAAAACATTATCCAGAATCAACATGTACTTGGTTTAATGATCAAGATAGACATACTTCAGACGGCATACCACAAGCCTCGTATTGTTTAAGAATAGACGGGGTATTTACAGATGAATTTAGAGAAAAAATTAAATGCAAGCTATCATTTTCACAGACGTAAATGGAAGTATTGGTTTAGGAAGAGCCGCTGGTGCTTATAGAATTGCTTCAGATTTTAGATTAAAAAATGAAAAGGTTAAAGTTGTAGATTTTTTTACCTTTTTTAATTTAAATGAAATAAAAAATATCATTTTAAAATATAAAACTAAAGACACCACATGGATTGGTTTTAGCTCTACATTCATGGCTCCTAAAAATTTTGATGCTTTTGAAAGTCGAATTAAAATAAGATCCGAATTAGAAAAAGCCACTAGCATTGGAATTGAAAAACAAGAAGCCGAAGAATTATTTAGTTATATAAGAACTTTAGGAATGCAAATAGTGATTGGAGGTATGAAGATAAAAAATGAATTTAAAAATGTAAAGTACATTTACGGTCCTGCCGAAGATAAATTTATAAACGATTTTAATTTTAATACAAGCCAAATATTGTGGGATGATTCAGATTATATTTTTGAAAAAGAACATTTACCTATTGAAATAGCCAGAGGTTGTATATTTAAATGTAGTTTTTGTTCTTATCCTTTAAACGGTAAAAAACTTTGGGATTTTTGTAAATCACCGAAAGTTTTAAAAGAAGAAATGATGAGAAATTATATTAATTACGGAACTGAAGGTTATATGTTTAGTGATGACACCTATAATGATTCTGTAGAAAAAATTAGAAAATTAAAAAATATGTTTAAAACATTACCGTTTGATTTAGAATTTTCATCCTATGCACGTGCAGATCTTATTATTTCAAAACCAGAAAGTTGGGATATATTAGCAGAAAGCGGATTAAAATCTGTATTCTTTGGAATAGAAAGTTTTAATCATAAATCTGCAAAAACCATTGGTAAGGGTATGGATCCAAATAAAATAAAAGATGGATTGCAATGGATGAAAGAAAAGCATCCAGATATTTTAATATCTTGCGGATTCATTGCTGGATTGCCGTACGAAACTCAAGACACTTTAAATGCTACAGTTGATTGGTTAGATAAAACAAATTCAATTGATAGTTATAGTTTTCAAGTTTTATCGATATCGCCAAAGTCAAAAATAGGAATTGATCCTGATAAATACGGATATTCATTTAATGATATGGGTTGGTACAACGATAATATGACTGAATCACAAGCAACTGATATAGCTATTCGTTCGATGAATAATACAATAAATAGTTTTACATTTTATAATCGATTACGTAATTTAGATTATACCTACGATCAAATTAAAAATATTACTGATAAAGACAAATCCGATATAATAAAGAGGTGTTATGTTAAACATAAACAATATGCAAATAAAACTTTACAATGATTCGATGTTATCAGATTTAGAAGCTTTTATTAGTGAAGCTGCTGATCAAGGCATTGAAAATAATTCAACTATGGAAAAATTAGCATTAAGATCTAATAGTGGTTTATATGTAATTTATTACGATAATAAAATTATATCTATGTCGCATACGCACGATTTTTATGAATATTACCCTGAAGCATGGAGAATATTTTGTAGAACTGCTACGCTAAGACAATATAGAGCTAAAGGATTTGGAAGAAGAAGAGGTTTAATATCTTGTTCTGGAATTACAAGTTGGTTGGTACCATATATGGTAGATTACGCAATGGATCGTGGAGCAAAATATATATTATTCACTACTAATACTGGAGACGGTGGAACAGCTAGTAGTGAAAAATTAGATAAACATTTTCATAAATGTAAAGATATTGATCCAACATATAGTTGGTATGATGAAAAAGAAATATACGGAGTTAAACAATCCGTGTGGAGATTAGATCGTAGAGATATACAAAAGGTAGAAGGTATAATATGATTTTTATTACAGGCCATACAAATGGAATAGGTAAAGCTCTTTTTGAGGCTTTTGGTGATAAAGGATTTAGTAGATCAAATGGATATAATTTAACAGAAAAATATGATAGACTTAAAATGTATCAACATTTAAATGAATGTTCTGTATTTATCAACAATGCTTTTATGTATGATGATCCAAAATATCCGGATCATATGTGGGTACAAACAGAAATTCTTTATGAGGTTTACGATAGAATGAATGCTGATCAATTGATTATAAATATAAGTTCAAATACTGTAGATGAAAATACAAGAAAAGTATGGCCATATCAAGCTGCAAAAGCTGCGTTGGATAAAGCCATCTACCAATTGCAATACATTCCTAAAGGACCAATGGTTTCAAGTATAAAGTTTGGATATGTTGGTACCGATAAAATTTTAAAAGAATATAAACCGAAAAATTATGTTAGTTTAAAGCAAGTTTGTATAAGTACAAATCATATAATAAATGCAGCGCGTGATGGGTTTTTAATAAACAATATGTTAATCAGGGCTTATGAATAAAGACATTATTTTTATAACTGTACCAAAATTAGATCCTAATATGCCTATTGTTGGACCTGCTTTATTGAAATCACAACTAAGAGAAAATGGTTTTTCTTCGGTTTATATGGATTTTAATATCTATCTCTATAACCGAATGGGAGATTGTCATGAATTATGGTGGGGCGATGAACATCCTTGCTGGTTAGATTTAGATTTACTAATAGAAGATTATGGCACAAAATTAAAAGAACCAACTTTCTCTTTTGCAAAAGATGTTTTAAAGCATAATCCTAAATGGATAGGTATTACGCAGTTTTCTACTACATCACAAGCTCCATCTATTTTATTAATAAAAGCTTTTAAAGAACTTGGTTATAAAGGAAAGTTTGTACTCGGTGGTCCTTCATGCATGTTATTTCATTCAGAAACACCTATCATTAAAATGGTAGATCATGTAATATACGGAGAAGCAGAAGAATCTTTAATTGAATTATTAAAAGGTAAAACTTCAGGTCCGGGTATTGATACTAAAAATTTTAAACAATTGCAAAACTTAGACAAATATCCATTCCCAGATTATACAGATTTAAGTTTAAAAGAATATTCTTCTAATGGAAGTGTATTATATATGGCATCATCTCGAGGTTGTGTAAGAAATTGCACTTTCTGTGATATTCACGCAATGGCTCCTAAATTTAAATTTAGATCTGGAAAACTCATGGCCGAAGAAGTTGTACATCAATCTTTAAGACATCCAACAGTGAATGTAATGAGATGGGCAGATAGTTTATTTAATGGAGCCATGAGAGAATTTCATATATTTTTAGATGAAATAATTAGATATAAAGAAGAGGGAATGTTACGAGAAGATATGCAATTTGCAGGACAGTGTATAGTTAGACCAAAAAGACAATGTCCACCTTGGTATTTTGAAAAAATGGCTAAAGCTGGAATATTATCTCAAGATTTAGGAATAGAATCGGGTTCTGAAAGTGTACGCGACCATATGGATAAAAAATTTAGTAATGAAGATTTAGATCATTACGTAGAAATGAGTTATCGGTATAAGCTTGGAATTACTGCACTCATGATGGTAGGTTATCCAACTGAAACAGAAAAAGATTTTCAAGAAACTTTAAATTTTTTTACTAAACATCAGAAACACAAAGATGTATTTCATACAGTTATTCTTGGAGGAACATTTATTTTTATGCCACACGCTCCTGTATGGCACATGCAAGAAGAACTAAATATAAAATATAATCAAAGAAATGACTGGTATAATGAAAATAGTACTTTCGAAGAAAGAATGCAAAGGCGAGAAAGACTAAAAGAACACGTCAATAAACTAGGTTTTAAAATGCCAATGGATGTTCACAGTAAAGTTATTAAAAAATACTTTAAGAAAAATAATAAAGTAAAAATTTCGAAATCTTATAATGAATTTTGGGGTTACAGTGGAAAGTCTTTAGAAATGGAACCAAAAAGATTGTAA
>CEWH01033339.1_pt1 | contig 49852 bp, 46 predicted proteins | sample 531231 | NCBI WGS metagenome assembly CEWH01 (sample SAMEA2622316, study PRJEB7988) | marine metagenome | biome: marine biome (ENVO:00000447); feature: surface water layer (ENVO:00002042); material: "saline water (ENVO:00002010), including plankton (ENVO:xxxxxxxx)" | depth 5 m | reverse complement strand
ATGACAAGCAAGATTCTGTCACATTCCATTCGCATCACAGCCTAGACCGCCTCAATAAAGCACGGATTTTACGGATAGGAAAATTGACAATGAGCATGAGCGTTGCTCACATTGGGACCGCTTCCCGCCACATACTAATGGCTCAATCAACTTCGAATACAAAATTTTATCGGATCTTTGTCTTTGTATTGCTCATGGTCATATGGGTCGTGCTATCGGGGTTTTTCGACGTCTTTCACCTCTCTCTCGGACTAATCTCATGCGCGATCGTGGTGTGGCTCTCGTCGGACCTTCTATTTGAAAACCGTCACCACCGTCTAAACGTCCGCATCAAACAGGCCTTTGGTCTTTTTGCCTATTCAATATGGATGATCGGCCAGATTATTCTAAGCAATATCTACGTACTGAGATTGGCACTTGGCAGCACCGAGAAGCTCGAGCCCCAAATTGTACGCTACAAGTGCTCTCTAAATACCGATTTCCAGCGCTTCCTGCTCGCCAACTCCATCACTCTTACTCCGGGCACGGTCACCATTAAGATTATCGGGGATACCTACTACGTCCACGCAATCAGCGACGAAACGGCAAATGGACTCGATGGAACAATGGAGCGCCGTATAAAAAAGGTATTCGCTGATGAATATAAAACTTCAAAAGAATCGCCCGCATGACGTTCGAAGACTTTGCTGTAGGTGTCGGGTTGGCGATCTTTTTCCTGATGTTGCCGCCTCTCTGGCGAATTATCAAAGGCCCAAGCGCGCTTGATAGAATCGTTGCCGTCAACGTGATTGGCACCAAAACAGCCGTGCTCCTTATCGTCATCGGAATCGTGTTTAAACGTGTCGAGATGTTCGTCGACTTCGCGCTCGCTTACGCGCTGCTTAATTTTACGGGCTCACTGGCAGCGGCGCGCTTTCTGCACAAGACCAAAACAGGCGATGAAGTGGACGAGGAAGGCGCAGCTATAGAATCATGATTGTTTCCGTTATCAGTGCGATCTTTATTCTGGTCGGGATCGTCTTCTTCGCTGGCGCGGCGATAGGTATTATTAGATTTCCGGACTTCTACACCCGCACTCACGCTGCCGGTAAAGGTGACACGCTTTCCAGCCTCCTTGTGATCACCGGATTCGCTTTATACCAGCTCAATGGCTTTGAGAGCTTCTCTGAAGATTGGCCCATTCTCCTCGTCATCCTCAAACTGCTCGGTGTCAGCATTTTTATTCTTTTTACAAGTCCAACAGCCACTCACGCGCTAATGGATGCGGGTTGGGAGGAATGCAGTAAACCGAAAATCAAAGAAGGTCGTCCCAATCATCTTGGCGACGACTCGGACCAGTTTTAGGACGCCGTCATGATCTTCGCTTTCGATTTTATCATCCTCATTTTTATGGTCGTAGCCGCGATCATTTCGCTGAAAGTAAAAGACCTGCTCAGCGCTTCAATGATCTTCGGGATCTACGGATTCCTAATTTGTTTGCTCTGGGCTGAAATGGGGGCCGTCGACGTCGCCTTCACCGAGGCCGCCGTCGGTGCCGGAGTGAGTACAGTGCTCCTCATAGCAACCGTCTACAACACCAAACGCAAATCGTCTGACTAATGCTCTCGAAGGTATTCGCCACCATCGCCGTTGTCATTACCGGCGGACTACTTCTCTTCGGGGTCTATGACTTCCCCTCTTTCGGTGACCCCAATTCACCTCCTAACGCAGGCGCCGAAGGAGGCGGGGAAAGCGTTTCACAGTATTTCATTACCCATACCTACAAAGACACTAAAGTCCCCAACCTTGTAACAGCAGTGCTGGCCGACTACCGAGGATACGACACCATGTTCGAAACTGTGGTCGTCTTTGCCGCCGGTATCGCCATTTTCTGCATCATGCGAGTGGTCGGTAACGCGAATGATCCGAGACAAAAAAAGGAAAGAGAGGGCATGCACTCCTTTACCTACGGCGACCATAATCGCATCATTATCGGCACCACCTGCCGGGTCATAGTTCCCATTATTCAACTGTTTGGCCTCTACGTGATTGCCCATGGGCACTACAGCCCAGGAGGGGGCTTTCAGGGTGGCGTCCTTCTCGGCGCGAGTTTCATTCTTCTAGCTCTATCAAGTGATCTCAACTCTGCTCTCAAGCGATTCAGCGAGTACAACTATTTTAAGCTCGCAGCGGTCGGAATCCTCATATATGCCGGATTTGGTCTGACCTCCCAGTTTCTTGGTGAAAACTTCCTCGACTACGGCGTCCTACAACCGCTGCTTTTCACAGACGGGCCAGAGATGGCTCGCTCTCATTCGATGCTCGGCGTGGAGATTGGCGTCGCTTTTACCGTGATGGCGATCATGTTCTCGATCTATGCCAACCTCGCGAGCCAAGGAACCCTTAAGGATGGCCTCTAAACCTGTTAATAGAATATGTTAGAGTTCCTCGAACAAACTCTCCAACCCCGTTTCAATTTCTGGATCTATGTGATCCTGATGATGATAGGGTTGTGGGCAATTATTGCGAAGAACAACCTGATTAAGAAACTGATCGGCCTGTCCCTGTTTCAGACTGCGATTATTCTTTTCTACGTCTCCCTCGGGGTGAAGGAGGACGCCACGATTCCGATCATCGAAAAGCCGCCCGCGGCAAAGCAGAGTGAAACCTACAACAATAGTTCCAAGGAAGCGCAGAACAACCGCACCCCAAAAGAAGCTACTCCGGATGAGAAAAAAAGGGGGATGCTATCTGAAGGAGAAAAGACTGCGAAAAAAATCTATCCGAAAGTCGATCCTGACACGATTGCCAACCCGCTGCCCCACGTTCTAATGCTGACCGCTATTGTTGTCGGCGTCGCTACCCTCGGAGTTGCCCTAGCCCTTGCCCAGGTGATCTTTAGGGAATTTGGAACCCTTGAAGAAGATGAAGTTCTCAAGGTGATTAAAGAGGGAGGTGTGGATGAGTGAGCAACTCCCAGCCATCATCGTCCTCGCTCCGATGTTCGGTTCTCTGCTAATCGCCCTAGTCGGGATTAAAGAACAACGGGTTTGCCTCCCGATTGTTGTGGCTTCCATTCTCGCCTCGCTTTTTTCCACGATTGCCGTTGCCCAGCAGGTCTTTACCTCCGGCCCGATCGATTACTTCATGGGAGGCTGGGAAGAGCCTCTCGGCATCGGAATTCATTTGCGAGTCGATGAACTCAACGCATTGATCCTCGTCGTTATCGGAATCGTCGCCCTCCTAGTTGCCTCTTTCTCCGTTGGTCGGATGGGCCGGGAAAACGGGGATAAGGCGCCGCAGTTCTATATTCTTTACCTGCTACTTTGCACCGGCCTCTTTGGGATTACTATTACCGCAGACGCCTTCAACCTCTTTGTCCTTATCGAGGTCTCTTCGCTGACCAGCTACGGGCTCGTAGCGATGGGGAGCAACCGCCGCGGCACCCATGCTGCATTCAACTACGTCATAATGGGAACAGTGGGCGCGTCCTTTTACCTCATCGGGGTTGGCTACCTCTATATGAAGACTGGCTCCCTCAACATGATTGATATCCGCAATGTTCTGAACAACAACGCCGCCATCGCAGAATCCAATGCTATCATCATTTCATTCCTCTTCATCCTCGTCGGCATCTGGATTAAGATGGCGTTTTTCCCCTTAAACGGGTGGCTGCCCAACGCCTACAGCTATTGTCCTTCAACCAGTGCATGCATCCTTGCGCCCCTCATGACCAAAGTATCGGTCTATGTCATGATCCGTGCCATGCTCACGATATTTGGTTTTGACTGGATTTTCAGTTACCCCTTCTGGAGCGACTTAGTCGTCTGGCTTGCCGTCATAGCCATTCTCGCAGGATCAATCTTCGCACTGGCTCAGCGCGAGATCAAAAAAATGCTCTCTTATCTCATTATCGCGGAGGTAGGCTACATGGTCGGCGGAGCTTGGTTGGGGGACAGCGGGGGCTGGGGAGTCACCGGTGCGATCTACCACATCCTTGCTGATGCCATGATGACGCTCTGCCTCTTCATTGCTGCCGGCATTTTTGCACGGAGCTTTAACGCGATCCACATCTCCGATCTCGAAGGCTTGTTCAAAAAGTCTCCATGGGTAGCGGCTGGCTTTGTCATAGGAGCGCTCGCAATGATAGGCGTGCCACCGACCTGCGGGTTCTTCAGTAAATTTTATCTGGTTCGTGGTGGCATCGATGCTGGCCACTGGGAATACGTCGCGGCTTTGCTTATCTCAAGTCTTGTGAACGCTATTCTTTTCTTCCGTATATTTGAAATCGCTCATTTCGGCAACAAACCACCGGAAGGTCATGGCCATCATGCCGAAGAGGTCACCCCGGTAAAAGGGAGCTGGAATTCCTCCGCACCACTGTTGCTCAGCGCCGCTGGCATCATCCTCCTTGGCTTGTTTAACGGACAGATCGTCGAACTTATTCGAATCGCCGTTGATGATATTCCGTCCCTTTCCGCTAATTTGAAGTTCTGAATGGATAATACGGTCCACAGCCTGCTTCCAGTCTGGGCCTGCCTTGCTTCGCTGCTGGCCGTGCCGCTCATTGTGATTTTTCGCAGGGAGATATTCCTGCGTGAGCTTTCCACCTTCATCGCCGCATTCGCTAAGTTCGGGTTCGTCCTCGCGATGCTGCCCATCATTCTCTCGGGCAGCACGATCACGACAACTCTTGTCGACGGTATCGCTGGTATCAATGTCCCCATTGTGTTCCGGGTCGACGCCCTCGGTATCACGTTCGCTCTGGTCGCTTCATCACTCTGGATCGTGACTTCGCTTTATGCGATTGGCTACATGCGAGGCCTCAAAGAGCATTCCCAGACGCGTTTCTTTGCCTTTTTTGCTTTGTCTCTATCCTCTACCCTCGGCGTCGCTTTCGCCGGCAACCTACTGACACTTTACCTCTTCTATGAGATTCTCTCGCTCTCAACCTGGCCCCTCGTCACGCACCATCAGGACAAAGAAGCACGCTCTGGAGGTCGTACCTACCTAACCCATTTGCTGGGGACTTCCGTGGCTTTCGGTATTCCTGCCATTATCTTCACCTACCTCAAGAGTGGCGGTGACCTTTCTTTTGCCGGCTCAGCGATTCTCGCCGAGCAGGAAATGAGTTTCCTCCCCGCTGTTGTTCTGCTGCTCGCTTTCGTCTTCGGATTCTCCAAGGCAGGACTGATGCCATTCCACTCGTGGCTACCAGGTGCGATGGTCGCCCCCACTCCTGTCTCTGCCTTACTTCATGCAGTCGCCGTGGTGAAAGTGGGCGTCTTCTGCGTGATTCGAGTTATCACCGGCGTCTTCGGCACCGGTGAAGACAGCATCCTGAGCAAGGTCGATGCAAATCTAGTGCTTTGCTGGATTGCCGCTTTCACCGTGATCGCTTCTTCGCTAATCGCGATGAGTCAGGACAGCCTCAAACGCCGTCTCGCCTTCTCCACGATTGGTCAACTCTCCTACATTGTCCTAGGCGTGGCCCTGCTCTCCGACCACGCCGTGCAGGGAAGTATCATGCATATCGCGATGCACGCTTTCGGTAAGATCACTCTCTTCTTTTGTGCTGGCGCTATCTTCGTGGCGACAGGCAAAAAATACATCAGTCAACTCGATGGCCTTGGTAAAACGATGCCTTTTACGATGGCAGCATTCGCCATCGGCGCGATGAGTGTGACCGGACTACCACCAACCGGCGGCCTCTTGAGTAAGTTCTACCTCATATGGGGCGCCGCTGATGCAGAGCAATATGCCCTTCTCGCAGTTTACCTGATCAGCTCCGTCCTCAACGGCGTCTACTTCTTCCCTGTCGTTTACCGAGCTTTTTTTAAATCGGCGGATGGCGGCAAACCCGCTATCAGAATCAAGGAAGCGCCGCTGGCCTGCGTAGTTCCACTCAGTATTACTGCAGTCTCCTCGTTGCTTCTTTTCTTTTTTCCGGGCTTGCTGCTCGAACTAGCCACCATGATGACCACCGACTGAGCAACTCAACCCTCTAGCATGGCTGACCCAATTTCCAAGAGAGACCTTATCGAGCAGATCAAGCACGAGACTGTGCCGGGATATCCTAGGGTCTTTGCCGTTGCCAGCGCAGCCATGGGACTCTACCTCGCCGCCATCCTGATTTCCTCTCCAGGTAAGGTGAAATACGGAGATAATCACACCGATAAGCATGGTAAGCCCGTGACTACAGAAACCTCACATGACGCAGAAGAATCCAAATCCCACTGATTCGACCGGTTGGTTTGATAAAACGGAAAATGTTCGAAAAGTCCTCATCGGGCTGTTTGTAGCGTGTTCCCTAGTCGTTCTAATCGACGTGATTTTCTGGATCACTGGGTTTGATAAGCATCCCTACCTGAAGTGGCAGAAATGGCCGGGATTCCAAGCTGTTTATGGTTTTATTTCCTGTGTTCTGTTGGTCACGGCCGCCAATTACGTCCTTCGGCCGCTGGTAAAGCGGAACCAGAATTTCTACGAATCCGATTCTACAGAGGAAGAAAATGATGCCTGAGTCACTTCCTCCAGCCTTGATCTATTTTCTGGGTGCCTTGCTCATCCCTTTCTTTAGGGGTCAGACAAGGCAAGTATTCGCCCTGCTCGTTCCCCTAGTTGGTTTCGCCAATTACTTTGCCATCGACAAAGGCATAGATTGGACTTTCGAGCTGCTCGACTTCGAATTGATTCTGGGCCGGGCCGACGCCTGGAGCCTGATCTTCCTTAACATATTTACGATTCTTTCTTTCGTCGGCATCCTCTACATCGTTCGCGACAACAAGGCGCTCGATCTTTCTGCAGGCTTGCTCTATGCCGGCAGTGCTACGGGTGTGGTCATGGCAGGAGACCTCGTCTCGATGTTCTTCTTCTGGGAAATGCTGACTCTTGGTGCCGTCATGTGCATCATCGCTCGCAACACCGAAGCCTCGGGCAGGGCAGCCTACCGCTACCTGCTCGTCCACATTCTCGGTGGCGTCTTGCTCCTCGCCGGACTAACTATCCATATCGCCAGCGGAGGCAGCACTGCTTTCGATGAAATCGAACTAGCCGGCCCCGGTGCCTGGCTTATGTTCATCGGGTTTGGCATCAATTGCGCGTGGCCGGTGATTGGATCCTGGCTCACTGATACTTATCCCGAAGCATCCTATGGCGGCCTCATTTTCATGGCCACCTACACCACGAAAACGGCCATCTACGTGCTCGCTCGTACTTTCCCTGGAGAAGAGGTTCTCCTTTGGGTCGGTCTCATCATGGTGACCTTGCCGCTGCTTTACGCCGCCATCGAAAACGATCTCCGTCGCGTCCTTGCATACTGCCTCATCAACCAGGTGGGCTTCATGGTAGTCGGCATTGGTCTTGGCAAAGAGCTTTCCTTGAACGGCACTGCGGCGCACGCCTACTGCCACATCCTCTACAAGGCGCTTCTTTTCATGGCAGTCGGCTCTGTGCTCTACCGCACCGGAAAGTCTAAAGCCACCGAATTGGGGGGGCTCTACAAATCCATGCCGGTCACTGCTCTTTTCTGCTGTATCGGCGCCCTTTCAACATCTGCTCCACTATTCTGTGGGTTTGTTAGTAAGTCTTTGATCATGAGCACCGCCGCCAAGGAAGGCGAGTATCTGATTTGGGCCGCCTTGCTCTTTGCTTCTGCCGGTGTCTTCCTACTGGCGGGACTAAAGGTCTTGTTCTTTGCTTTCTTCTCGAAAGATTCCGGCACCCGCTGCGAGGAAGCTCCTCCAAACCAGCTGATCGCCATGGGAATCATCGCTGTTCTCAGCTTTCTCGTGGGTAGCTTCCCCGACACCTTTCTCTACCCGATGCTACCTTTCACGGAAGTAACCTATGAGCCCTACACTGTGGCCCACGTCACAGATCAGATCACCCTACTATTGTTCTGTGGGCTTGCGTTTACTCTCCTCATCCGCTCCGGTTTTTATCCGGCTGAGATTCGCTCGACCAATCTCGATTTTGACGTGCTCTACCGCAAGGCTGGACCGCTGGCCTTCAACGCATTCGATAAAACGCTGAATGGTTTCAATGATATGGCTGGAAAATTCTTTATCGGCAAGGTCGCGAGAAGTGCTGCCAATTTCTTTGAAGCGGGTGTTTCGCACATCGCCTGCCACATCATGACGCCTCTTTGGAAGCTGCAAGGCCATGGGAAGCAGCAGATTGAAGAAGAGCGTCATATTCTTTTTAAGCGAGCTAAGTATGGAGCATTTCCGATTGGAGTTACGGCTCTTTTTTCCGTGGTCTTGCTGGGCCTGCTAGCGGTCGTATCCCTCCTGCGAGACTAGTCATACAATTCAGCCTCATCTTAGCTTTGGAGTCAGCCGCGGGCGAAGGGTTGCAATCTCTCTCGGTTATCACGGGTGTGCTTCTATCCGCCTCTAGTTGCCCCCGGCCTTCAGCCGGTAACCCGCAAAGACTACGAAGAGCAGACTCACTTCCGAGGACTATTTAATCCTCGTAGTCGCTGGTCTTACCCAATATGCGGTATGGCCCCAGTTGAAGAGCCATCTCCATACTGCTTACCATTCGAAACCGAACTTCAACCGGATTGTTTCTTCAAGCGTTGAAGAGCGATCCAGCGTTATATCGTCGTAATCCAGCTCCACCTCTGTGCTGAGGTTTAGACTCTCATAGAGAGGGAACTTAAAGCCGGTCCAAGTGTGAAAAATTTTCTTTTTCATATCGTCGGCTCGAACAAAAAAGAAGTGACGGTGATAAAACTCCACGCGATCTTGAAGAATCTTGCGACGATATTCTAGGCTCCAACCCGGTGCCGCGTACGACTCCGGTGTCCCACTTGTATAATCTTCAGACGTATAGTAGACCCCAATTTCACTGACCAACTCAGTCTGTTCGTTGGCCACAAATTCATACCCAAGTGCCGGCCCTATCGTCTGACGAAGATCCAACCCTTCGTATTTCTGCTGCTTCATTGAATATGACAGCGACCCATAAACTTTGTCCGAAAAAAAGCGGTCATACTTAGGATCAAACATCCAATCCTGTTTGGTTGGAATCTGATTAAATGTGTCATACTCCACTTGGCCTCTCATTCGAAAACGCTGGGTCCCTCGTTCCCATCGCAACGAGAAGTCTCCATCTATCTCGCTGTCGTCTTTGCTGCCTCCATTATCAAGCTTCAAGGATAGATTAGCAGACCCGCTCCAGTTTTTTTTCCGTTCCTTTTCGGCAGCGCCCGTCTTGAACTCAAGATCGTGGCCTAATGGAATTTTACCGGTCGGGACAGTCATCTCTGAAGCTGTGGTTGCAACGGCCACTACAAGATTGGAATCCCTCTCGACCCGACTCACATTCGCAGGAGAGATAGAAATTTCGCCGGCATAGGCAGTTCGGATCTTAAGCTTAGAATTCTCTTCCTCTAAAATCTCACCAGTGATGCGATCGCCGTTATTTAGAATAACCACGTCACCTGCGGCTGAAGCAACTTTTTCCCCGGCCAGAAGAAACGCGAGAATAAGCAACGCTTCAACGGCTCGGACTTCCGGCGAAAACAGTTTGGTCTTTTTCATGACGTTCATAGCTCCAGCAGTGGCACTAGAATGGGATGTAGTCCCCTTACCTAGATCAATCACTACCCCACTTAGCGCAATTTCTCAATTTTCGTTCTGCCACAGCAAAAGTTGGCTCTCAAGAGAAGATCAGTGCCAGCCCCGGGGACATTCGATGACGATTTTAAGACGAAAGTCGGGTGGCTTTTAATTTTTCATCGCTCCATCGCTCGCTCTCTGTGCTACCGTGCACCATGTTCACTGGCATCATCGAAGAGTGTGGAGAAGTCATCAAACTGGTCGCCGTCGAGACCGGTGCTGAACTATGGGTGCGTTCAAGCTTCATTGACGAAGTGGAGCTAGGCGAGAGTATCGCCAACAACGGTGCCTGCCTCACCGTTACCGAGGTTAAAGACGGTGCGATGCGGTTCGACCTGCTCCATGAAACCCTCCGCCTCACCAATCTGGGAGAACTCAGAGAAGGTGACCCAGTTAATCTTGAACGTTCTCTTCGCATTGGTGATCGACTCAGTGGGCATTTTGTCCAGGGACATGTCGATGCCTGTGCTGAGGTAATTGCCTACGAGCGAGTTGGACAGGACCATCAGTTCACGGTGGCCTTACCGGAGGAATTGGCACACCTCATGGTCCACAAAGGTTCGATCTGCGTGAACGGTATCAGCCTTACTGTCGCTGAACTAAAGGGCGATTCCTTCACCCTCTGGATCATCCCCCACACCCACGAAGTCACTAGTCTTAAATCTGTCGAGGCAGGTTCGAAAGTGAATCTCGAGTTTGATCTTCTTGCCAAGCAAATCGCCCGGCTCACTCAGTTGGGAAAGCTCTGAATCGATAAAATCGACTCTTCAAACTGGTTTCTCGCGTCCGCTTTGGGCTTCTTCTTTAAGGCTCTAGTCATCGTGAGCGATATGAAGTAAGCGCAGGCGTCAAACAAAGGGCGAAAATATAACCAACTCATCGCTAACTAACTGAGAACAGGAAACGAACTGTGTCGGCGGCTTCGAATGCTGATGAAACCTTCACCTAAGTTGCCAGAGGAAAAGCCAGAAAGTGACGCGGGCGATCCTGCGGATCTAATTCTCCCTCCGCCGGCACAGAATAGGCACTACTTTCCCTTCTGACTTTCCGCTTGAGTTTCGTTTGCTAAGGAACGACAAGTCCTCTCCCCAAAATCACGGAATCATGGCATTGGAAAAGATAACCTCAGTCTCCGGCAAGGGCGTTTACGTACCCGGGTCTGACATTGATACCGACAGAATCATCCCAGCCCGCTTCATGAAGTGCGTTACCTTTGACGGGCTCGGCCAATATCTCTTTTACGATGTTCGCTATGATGCCGAGGGAGATTCCAAGGATCATCCGCTTAATGAGGACCGCTTCGCCGATGCCAGCGTCCTTCTTTCGGGAATTAATTTCGGATGTGGTAGTTCCCGTGAGCACGCCCCTCAAGCCATCTACCGTGCCGGGTTTCGTGCGGTGATCGCTCAGAGTTTTGCAGAAATCTTTTTTGGTAACTGCGCTACCCTCGGTGTTCCCTGTGCAGTCGCTTCAGCAGAGGGAATCGAAAAAATCGCCGCCGCTATCGATTCTGATCCTTCGATCGAAATCACTATCGATGTTGAGGCAAAGGTTGTCCGCTACGGCGAAGACGAAATTCCAGTCGACATCAAGGACTCGGCTCGCGATGCTTTTCTCTCCGCTCAATGGGATCCCATCGGCGAGCTTCTTGACGGGGAAACTGAGATCACTGAGACAGCCTCGCAGCTCTCCTACATGAAATTCTGACCCGGAATGTCGTCTAGAGGGTGTCAACCCTACCTGAAGACTCGGCGTCCATCGTCGCTAGAGTGAGATCAGGAAGGTAACTCAAGGTTGTGCCAGAGGAAGAGTATATCCGGGGATAGGGGTCATCGCGCCGGCGGCTGGAGTTGGCGCGTATCCTGAAACCTCTGGCGAAGCATCATCAGCCTCCTGATTCGGAGCCGCGAGCTTCCGCAAAATACTCATCAATAGGGAGAACAAAAGTGGCAAAGGCAACGCCAGAGACGAAACCGAGAATGACTATAATCATGGCAATGAAACTTTTGCGGAGCTTTTTAGGTTCAGTCCTCCGTGGTTGTAACGTCACCGTGGAAAAGTTTTCAGGGCTAGGGCCGGTCTTTGCTACGATAGGATGGGGTGACTCAAATCCTGGGATGCTTTTAAAAATAGCCTCGAAATCAGGAGTCTTTTCCTCACTGACTTCCGGTGAAGTATTCGTCCCCATCACCACGGCCGGCTTCTCAGACTGAGAGCCCACAGCGGAAGCAGAGTCAGCCTCAGAAGTAGGCGAAACAAAATCGGCCGAATCAACGGAAAGCGGAATTTTTAGGGCGGGCTCGATGGCAGGCGCAGGAGCCGGAGCTACCCCGCCTGCAAAGGCATCCTCGAGAGTGGCCTGACGGTTTTTTGGAAGCGGACCTTGTTCAGCTATGGGTTCTTTTTTCTCGAAAGCCTCTCCGGGCCGAAAGACGGGATAAATGTTCACCTCTCCGTTTGAACTGGAGCGGGAGGCTATAATCGCGGCGTCACACCACACGCAAGTGCCTTCGATGCCCACGTCTTTTGGCTGGATCACCAGTTCACCATCGCACTTGGGGCAGCAGACTTGGAGCAAAGTATCGGAAATAGATCCTTCATCCATCAAATCAACCTCACTCCCGGTCAGCTTAAATTTAGGTTCAGATTCGGAAGTAGCGTCAGAGTCGGTAACTTTATCCTGAACAGGTTTTTCGACATCCGCTACGGGACGAGTAGACTGAGCATGACCGACTGCAGATGCCGTGTCCTTAACCTCAACGGAAGAACGAGCACGAATCGACAGATTATTGGAGGCACCTGGCAGTTCCATGTCGCCAGCTTGAGAAGAGAGAGCAACTTGATCTTCGAGCTCACGGACGCGGCCAGACCGAGCCAATTCAATAAGTGAGTTTTCTCCGAGACCCATTGAGTCTAGGAAGCGACTTTTTGTATCCCCGAATTCAGAAAAAGAGGCGTAGTTAGATTCCTTGTGCTCCATGATGCTCGACAAAGGCAACTGGATCTAATCTATTGATTTTATGATAATTATCAAAAAGTTTTTCAGTGTGGTTTGATTTCTTAGATTTATTAACGGATTTTAAGGGATGTCTCACCTTTCCAAGTGGCTGACGAACCTTTCCATGGTATTTGTAGCCGGTTGCGTCTCTCCGAACCTACCCCTTAATCCATCTCCCACTGGCCCGCCTCCCGCTAATCATGGTGGGAAAATTCTTCTCAACGCCATTGATGCCGAAGCCATCGGCAAGAAAATCTGGAGAAACGAGTGCGCTGGAACCATTGAAGGCCTCACCACCTGGAACAAAGGCGAAGACTTCCCTTCGATGGGAATTGGGCACTTTATCTGGTATGTTGAGGGACGATCGGGACCTTTTGACGAAAGTTTCCCAAAGTTGATCGGCTACTTGGAGACCAAGCAGGTCCGCGTTCCCCAATGGGTGATCAATGCCACCGGAAGTCCTTGGCAATCGCGAACAGAGTTCGATCGTGCAAAGAATTCACCCCAGATGAGGGAACTCAGGCAATTCCTTGCCAACACGGTAATAGACCAGACCAACTTCATTGTACTTCGCCTCGAAGAGGCGCTTCCGAAAATGAAAGCGGCCACCAAAGACGCCTCTGATCGCGAGCGACTAGAAGAGAACTTTTACAAAGTCGCCAGTTCCCGCACAGGAATCTACGCACTCATCGACTACGTGAACTTCAAGGGAGAGGGCATCAAAGCTGAAGAAAAATATAACGGCGTCGGTTGGGGTTTGCGTGATGTGATCTTGGAAATGAATAGGACCTCCGACGGTCAGGCTGCAGCTGAAGAATTCAGCGAGGCCGCGAAGCGGACTCTCAAGCGGCGCATCATAAATTCACCCCCTTCACGGGGCGAATCTCGCTGGGAAGCCGGTTGGATGAATCGATGCGAGAGCTACAAACACGGATTCTAGGGAAATTCGGCATGACTTTTCCCTTTCCAAAGAGCTGATTGCGCCTACTGATTTAGCCAACCAAACGAAACCAAAATTCTCCTACCATGCCGAACGAACGTTCTCTTATTCTTTTCAAACCTGACTGTGTCACCAAGTCAAACGTTGGCGAAGTTCTTGCGCGCTACGAAGCCGCTGGTTTTACTATTCGCGGCATTAAGATGATGAGCTTGTCCGATGAGATGCTGCGAGAGCACTACAGCCACGTCGCCGACGAACCATTTTTCCCCAACATCGCCAACTTTATGCAATCGGCTCCCGTGATTGCTATGGTTCTCGAAGGTGATGACGTCGTCGCCAAGGTTCGCTCTATGCTCGGCCCAACCAACTCGCAGAAAGCCGAAGCAGGAACCATTCGCGGTGACTTTGGTGAGGATATGATGACAAACGTCTGCCACGCCTCTGATTCACCGGAAAACGGAGAAATCGAAGTGAACCGTTTCTTCAGTGAAAGCGAGATCTTCTCCTATTAGGTGACTCTGCCGCCTCGTCGCGACACACTCATTTCTAAATGGGTCAGGTCCACCGCTAAGCGGTAGACCTGACCCATTTTGTTTTTAGAAACAGGATAAGCACTGGCCAAATTAAGTACAAATCCCTCTACCAAATCTCCGAATTCGTGAAAAACAGTCTTTCGAACTACGGGTGCCCGTATATATTCTCGCCCCAAACAACGAACTCATGTCAGATCCCACTTCCTCGGCACCATCCGCAAAAGATAAACTCATGGTCGTCAATCGGGGCGAAATCGCCATCCGGGTTTTCCGCGCTGCCACCGAGCTTGGACTTCGAACCGTTGCGATCTACGCCGAAGAAGACCGCTTTTCAAGGCATCGCTTCAAGGCTGATGAAGCTTACCAACTTCGCAAGGAAAAAGGGCCAGTGGGCGCCTATCTCGACATCGAGGGGATCGTCTCATTGGCTAAGGAAAAGGGAGTTACCCTGATTCACCCCGGCTACGGATTTCTCTCTGAAAACGCGGACTTTGCCCGCGCCTGCCGCGAGGCGAAAATCAAGTTCATCGGACCTGATCCCGAAATGCTCGACGCGATGGGTGATAAAGTTTCCGCTCGAGCCCTCGCCAAAAGGGCTGACGTCGCCACTCTTCCCGGCACTGAGGATCCTGTCTCAGATCGAGAAGAAGCGCTCAAGATCGCTCAGGAGATCGGATTCCCTCTCATCATCAAGGCTGCTTTTGGCGGTGGCGGTCGTGGCATGCGAGTCGTGGAAAGAGAAGAAGATCTCGACTCCCTTCTCGACCAAGCCCAAGCCGAAGCAGAGAACGCTTTCGGAAACCCAGCAGTGTTCCTGGAGCGATTCGTTGGTCGTGCTAAGCACATTGAAGTGCAAATCATGGGTGACACCCACGGCAACATCGTTCACCTGCATGAGCGTGACTGTTCCGTTCAGCGACGTCATCAGAAAGTGATCGAAATCGCTCCCTCCGTCGATCTCGATGAGACGGTGCGTAACGAACTTTGTGATGCGGCCATAAAGGTCGCTAAGGAGGTGAAATACAACAACGCCGGGACCGTTGAGTTCCTCCTCGACACTGACACCGATGAGTGGTTCTTCATCGAGATGAATCCGCGGATTCAAGTGGAGCACACCGTTACCGAAATCATTACAGGGGTAGACTTGGTTCGTTCCCAGATACTGGTTGCCCAGGGGTATGACCTCTTCGGCGATGTCATCGACATTCCGGCACAAGACGAAATCCCGCGCAATGGCTATGCTGTTCAAGCGCGGATAACAACCGAAGATCCGGCCAAGAATTTTTCTCCCGACTACGGGAAAATCCTTAACTACCGATCAGCGGCAGGTTTCGGCATCCGCCTAGATGCCGGTGCAGGTGACGCGGGATCAGTCATCACGCCCTACTACGATTCCATGCTCGTGAAGCTAACCGCTTTCGGTCCGCGTTTCGACATCTCTCTTCAGCGAATGGACCGCGCCTTACGCGAATTCCGAATCCGTGGCGTGAAGACAAATATCCCGTTTATCGAGAACGTGATCGTCAACGAGACTTTCCGGACCGGTAACGCCACCACCCGTCTGATCGATACAAATCCAGATCTCTTTAACTTCAAACCAAAACGTGACCGGGCAACCAAGTTGCTGAACTATCTCAGCAATATCACCGTCAACGGTAATGACACGGCCAAGGGCTACAAACTAAGATCAGCACTACCGCCGGCCCGAGTTCCTTCATGTGACCTCCGCGCTGACTTACAGCCCGGCTCCCGCAACAAACTTCTTGAGCTAGGCCCTGAAGGCTTCGCCAATTGGATCCGCGAACAGAAGCCCGTCCTCATTACGGACACCACGATGCGAGACGCCCACCAGTCGCTCATTGCAACCCGGATGCGTTCTGTCGATATGCTCAATATCGCCAGTTACGTGGCTCAGAAGACACCCAACCTCTTCAGCCTTGAGATGTGGGGTGGTGCAACGTTCGACACCGCAATGCGTTTCCTAAAGGAGAGTCCGTGGGATCGCCTTCGTGAGTTGCGCGAGCGCATTCCAAATATCTGTTTCCAGATGCTCTTCCGCGGCTCCAATGCGGTCGGCTACTCCAACTACCCTGACAACGTCGTCGAAGGATTTATCAAGCACTCTGCTGAGTCAGGAATGGACATTTTCCGAATCTTCGACTCCCTCAACTACCTCCAAAACATGGAGGTCGCAATGCAGGCAGTCCGCGAGCACACCAACTCAATCTGCGAAGCAGCGGTCTGTTACACCGGGGATATTGACGATCCCAAGCGCGACAAATACTCGTTAAAATACTACGTGGCCAAGGCCAAGGAGTTGGAGAAAATGGGCGCGCATATTCTTGCGATCAAAGATATGGCCGGCCTCTGCCGGCCCGCTGCTGCGACCAAACTTTTCAAAACACTGCGAGAGGAAGTCGGACTGCCAATCCACTTCCATACGCACGATAGCTCTGGCATTAATGCCGCCTCGAGCCTTGCTGCTTCTGATGCTGGCGCCGACATTATTGACCTCGCTTTAGCTTCTATGTCAGGCTCGACGAGCCAGCCAAATTTAAACTCTGTCGCTGCCGCACTCTCCGGCCTCGATCGCGACCCCGGTCTCAACCCAGAGGCGCTCAATGCCATGTCCGATTACTGGGAGGAAGTGCTCGAGTTCTACACACCCTTTAACACCGCGCCACGCGCCGGTTCTGCCGAGGTTTACATCCACGAGATGCCTGGCGGGCAATTTACCAACTTGAAGGAGCAGGCCAACGCTATGGGACTAGGTCACCGCTGGCCTGAGATCGCACGCTGCTATGCAGAAGTAAACCAGCTCTTCGGCGATATTATCAAGGTGACGCCAAGCTCCAAGGTTGTCGGTGACATGTGCATGTTTCTCATCACACGCGGCATCAAGCCGGAGGAAGTCACCAAACTTGAGCCTGGTTCTCTCGATTTCCCCGAGTCGGTCATCGATATGTTAGCAGGAGGTCTTGGTCAGCCTGACGGTGGTTGGCCTCAGGATGTTCAGAGGGTTATTCTCGGAGGTAGAAAGCCCACAACGAAGCGCCCTGGTGAATTAGCTGATCCAATCGACCTGGATGCTACGCGCGAGGAACTTTCTGCGAAACTCGGCCGCACCGCCAACAACGACGACCTTTACAGCCATCTCATGTATCCGGCGGTCTTCGAAGAGTTCGACGAGTTCATCAAGTCCTATGACAAGGTCCAGGGGCTGCCGACGACTGCTTTCTTCTACGGTCTCTCCATCGGTGAGGAAATCTCTGTCGAAATCGGACCTGGTAAAGTACTCTTCATCAAGTTGATCGGTATCAGCGAAGCCAACGACGAAGGTCAGCGGAATGTCTTCTACGAACTCAATGGCATGCCCCGGGAGTCTGCCGTGATCGACCACGCTCTCGCGCCGAAGAATGTATTAACCCGACTCAAAGGTGATTCCAGTGATCCTCTTCAGGCAGTAGCCCCGATGCCCGGCATGGTGACCGAGGTGAATGCCGAGGTCGGCACCAAGATAGAGGAGGGTGATCCTATCATCACCCTCGAAGCAATGAAGATGCTGACCACTATTTCTGCCAGTGCCGCAGGAACGGTCACTGAGATCCTTGCGCAGAAGGGTGACTCTGTTGAGACTGACGACCTGCTGGCCCGTATCGAAGTTTAGGAAGGATTCATCCTCCACGCTTCGTAGGTCCCGCAGATACGCATGCAAGAACTGCCCACTCTTTCCATCGCTCCAATGCAGGACGTTTCTGTCCTTCCTCTGTGGCGTTGCCTCGAAAGGCGCGGCGGGCCTGATCTCTACGTGACCGAATACTTCCGCGTCCACCGCGATTCAACACCGGAAAAGAAGATTCTCCGCACGATCCACGGCATGAGTGGTAGAAAGCCTGTCGTCGCCCAAATGATTGGTAATAACCCCGAATATCTCGTCCGTACGGCTCAACTGATTGAAGCGCAAAGTGACTGCATCGGTATCGATGTAAATCTGGGCTGTCCCGCTCCCAAGGTCTGCGGCAAAAAGGCGGGAGGCGCCTTATTGAAGAATCCGGAATTGATACGCCGTATCGCCTGTGATCTTCGCGAGGTCGTCAAAGGCAAGCTCACTCTGAAAACCCGGGTCGGCTTTGAAAGCCCCAGCGAATTTGACGATCTACTCGAACTCTTCGCGAGCCTTCCTGTTGAAGGCCTTGCCATCCATGGTCGTACTGTCAGGGAAAGATATCAGTCTCCGGTTCACACCGACTGCATTGCCCGTGCAGTATCGATGCTTCCCTACCCTGTTACTGCCAACGGTAACATCGTTTCCACGGCTACTGCCGTTGCGATGCAGCAGCAAACAGGAGCTACCGGACTCATGATTGGGCGAGGCGGCATCCGCAACCCTTGGCTCTTTTCGCTGGTGAGGGACGCCTTTTCAGGCCGAACCACCCCCCGCCCAACGCTGCGTGACCTTGAATGCTATCTTATTGAATTGGCCGAAGAGATCGCAGCGGAAGCCGCCGTCGAGTCCAACACAAAACTCGTTCACCGAATGAAAAAGTTCGCCAACTACATCTCATCAGGTATTCACGACGGGATCTTCCAAAATCAACTACGACGGGCCAATTCCATGGAAGAATTCCGCAGCATCTGCCAAGAACACCTGAGCTCTGACGAACCGATGCCAGAAGACCCAACTGAAGACGGAAAACTCTTCTGCGGTTTTGGAGAGTTAATAAACGAAAGTGCAACGATCTGACTGCAGATTACTTCGCCAACTCCACGCAGATCAACTCCCGGTCATTTCTCACAAATATCTGGGTGCCTGCAAAAGCAGGATGTGACCAAAGGACCGTGCCTTCCTCGCGCTGCTTTAGTGGGGTCGTCGCATCGATAATCTGCACTCGGTCAATCTCGTTGTAGCCCTCGGGAGTAAGCTTTGCGATAACCAGCTCTCCGCGTTCAGTCATCATCCAGGTAGTCTCGCCATTTCTCACCATGAAACCCGTCCCCCATCGCCCCTGCGGGACTGCCTCAAGATTTTCCCACAAGCGATCGCCATTTAAGGGATTTAGACAACGCATCTGCCCGTAGCTGTCGATCCCATAAATAAAACCGCCATATATATAAGGCGGACTAATCATGTTGTGAAGAGCGTCCGTGGTGCGCTCGTTAATTCCCTTGCGGACCCAGCGTTCTTTCGCATCCACGGTATCCAGTGCCAAATCGATCAGTCGTGAACCATCATAGAAAACCGAGAGAAACATTAAGTCGCCATCTTCGCTTATCGCAGGGCCGGGGACATTTATAGGCATTTTGTTAGGGCGAGTTGGGATTTCCCAATAGACGTCACCGGTTGTCGCGTTCATTCCGGCAATGCGCATCCCCGTCCAAATCACTAACACCCTTTTGCCAGCCTGTTTGATCATAATAGGTGAGACGTAAGAGGCTTTGTCAGAAAAGGCGCGCCAGATCTCATTCCCGTTAGCGACATCAAGTCCCACTACGCAGGCCCCTTCTGGTCCTCCAGCAGCCTGAAAAATGACTACTCCATCCTCTACCAACGGAGATGAGGTTAGACCCCAGATTGGCATTTCGATCTTGTAATGTTTTGAGAGATCCTTAGCCCAAAATACTTTACCGGACTCAGCGTCGAGGCAATGGACGTGACCCATCATACCCAGCGAAAAAGCTTTGCCATCGACCAGTGTCACACTGGAACGAGGGCCAAAGTCATAGCCAATTTCCCGATATTCGCAGGAGTAGCGATGCACCCATTTCTCTTTCCCCGTTACCCGATCGACGCAGACGATTCTTTCAACTTGCTCGCTATCATCAGGCAGTCCACGATCTAGAAGATAGACTCTGTCTCCCGCCACCGTCGGCCCGCTGTATCCAGCCCCAACACGAGCCGTCCAAACTCTTGGAAGAGGGTTCGGCAGGCCTTCAAACGATTCCACTAACCCTTCTGCTTCCCATAACCCAGCTCGGTCCGGTCCCCGCCATTCCGGCCAGTCGGCCGAAATCACTGTTGTCATCCATCCTGCGAAAATGAGAGCAGCTATCATTGGTCGGATCATTCCGTCACTTGTTGTCTGGTGGTTCATGCCTGAAGAATACACCCCTAAATAAGATTCTGAAATGTCTAACCTGAAACGAAACGGCCAGCTCCGATGGGCTCCCAGTTATCTCCGTAATCGCGGGCAGATGACCCGCGGCCAAAAGCGAGCGCTGCGTGAATGGTGGTCGCTCTATGGTATCTCGTTTCGACACGACGAAGTCATTAGTCTGGATGAACACTTCAATCAGAACGGTCCCCTCGTCATCGAAATCGGATTTGGTGCGGGAGATCACCTCGTGAGCCTGGCGAAGGCACTGCCCGACCACCGCATCCTCGGCATCGAAGTTCATCGCCCGGGCCTCGCGGCTGCCACTCAGAAGATTCACAATGCTGGAATCACTAATGCCAGACTGATGCGGGGAGACGCTCGACTGATCCTCACCGACCATCTAGCTGATCGAATTGCCAACGCTTTCATTATCCAGTTCCCCGATCCGTGGCCGAAGGCAGGTGATGCTCATCGTCGTCTCATTCAACCCGGTATGGTTAATGTGATCGCCGAAAGGCTCCTCCCTGATGGAGAACTTCTCGTTATCACCGACGTCGATGCCTACGCGACGCACACCTCTGAGGTCATGTCTTCGGCAGAAAATTGGACGCCGACTTCTTATTCTAGGTTCAATAAGTATCGGATCGAAACGAACTACGAAAAGAAGGCGTTTGCAGAAAGCCGGCAGATTTCTGAACTAAGCTTCCAAATCAAATCGTGAGGCTCATCATTCGGCAGCTTCGTCCTCAGGGCGGCGATACCAAATACTGCAAAGTTTCCGGCTCCGCGTGGCCCAGGGGAATAAGAAAAATAAACCAATTTGGAAAACAAAGTCCTTAGTCGAAAACCACGAAGATTTGCGCGCCGAAGTCATCACCGTTTCTCCAAAAAGAACCTGAAATCGAAGGCCTCGCTTTTTACCCCAACGCCTAATGCGCTTCGCCAGCCAGACTTCTTCACCAGCGTAAACAGCTTCATCAAATCCACCGACGGCATCAAATGCTTCGCGCCGGCAAAAAAAGAAACTGCCAGCTGCCAGCTGCCGCTGAACCGAAACCCAGTTCCAAATCCGCACAATCCAATCCACTATTGGAGTAACTGTATCATCCATCAGCACTCTTGCTCCCCCGCCAGCAACATCACCGGAATCCAAGCTATCCAGCGCAGCTTTTAAAACCGTTTCGGTAATTCTGGTGTCGGCGTCAACGAAGACAAGATGATCAATCTTTGGAACCGCATCGGCTCCAGCGTTTCTGGCCCGAGCAATTTGGTTGTGAGGCTCGAACACGACAAGATCGGCTCCATGAGTAATGGCAACTTCACTAGTTTGGTCGGAAGAATTGTTGTCGACCACAACCACTGTAGCTGAAGCCGGCATGGCTTCAGCAGCAGCACAAACAGCCGCCAGCGTCTCAGCGAGGTAGTCCTCCTCGTTGAAAGCCGGGATAATGATGGCGAAATCTCTCATGCGCTCAGTCTTAGGCTACGACCACAAACCGCCGGGAAAGTTTCATTCTTTCAACCGGTTGCCTCTGCAGCCGCTCCGCGTCACATTAGGCGAGGCCATGTCCAAGTCCAACTCGCCCCGTAAAATCATCCATGTCGACATGGATTGCTTCTACGCGGCAATCGAGCTACGAGAACGGCCTGAGCTCCTGGGCAAACCCGTGGCCGTCGGCGGGGCGAGTGGCCGTGGTGTGCTCACCACCTGTAATTATGAGGCCAGACAATACGGGTGCCGCTCAGCGATGCCGGCGTTCAAAGCCCGTGAACTCTGTCCCGATCTTATCATGCTACCGGTTCGCGGAGAACTCTATCGTGAGGAATCTTCGCGCATCCGAAAGATCTTCCGGCAATTCACTGAGCTGATCGAACCACTCTCGCTTGATGAAGCTTATCTCGAGGTTTCCCATCTCAATTCGTCAGCGTCGTCCATCGCTTGGGAAGTACGGCAGCGAATTCGCGAAAAAACCCAGCTGACTGCTTCCGCCGGTATCGCTAGAAATAAGTTTCTCGCTAAGATAGCAAGCGACTGGAATAAACCCGACGGCCAGTTCGAAGTTAGCAACGAGATCCTCGAAGGCTTCTTACACGATTTGCCAGTCGAAAAAATCTGGGGCGTTGGCAAGCGCACTGCAGAACGCCTTCATGATGCAGGAATCACCACTTGTGGTGTCATGCAGGAACGCAGCGAACTCGAACTAGTGCAGCGCTTCGGAAAATTTGGTCGCGTTCTCTACCGACTTTGTCGGGGCATCGATGACCGCCCCGTCAATCCAAACCGGGAGCGTAAATCACTCAGCAACGAGCGAACCTTTTCCGAGAATCTTCACACCGTTGAAGAGGGACTCCTCAAGCTTGATGAGCTGGTCATCGAACTGGCTGAAGACTATTCCTCACGACATCCCGACCGTGATATTCGCGACTGCGTGGTGAAACTTAAATTCGAGGATTTTCAGATCACTTCAGCACAACGAAGTGGAGAAGCCATTGAGACTTCCGTCTACCGTGAACTACTCCAAGAGGCCTGGGAACGCGGCGGAGGCAAATCCGTCCGCCTTATCGGTGCTGGCATCCGTTTCCGTCCTTTGCCTGATGGGGAAGACCTGCAGTTGGAAATGTTTTAAATTGAGACCCGCGCGGTTGGCCCTATCGTATTCTCCACCCCCGTCCTTTTTATATGGATTACCTAGAAAAAGCCCGACGCGTTATTTCACTCGAAATGGAGGAACTCAATCACCTCCTCAAACGGGTTGATGATTCCTTTGTCGCTGCGGTAGAAACACTCAAGGCTACCGTCGAGCAGGGCTCAAAAGTCATCGTTGTCGGGGTGGGGAAATCCGGTAATGTCGGAAATAAACTCGCTGCTACCCTCAACTCCACAGGAGCCCCAGCAACGGTGTTGAACTGCCAAGATGCGCTTCATGGAGATCTTGGCCTCGTTAATTCCGGAGACAGCGTCATTGCCATGAGCTACTCAGGCGAAACCGCGGAACTTCTTTCCCTTCTGCCTCACCTAAAACGCCGTGGTGTTAATCTAATCTCCATCACGGGAAAGGTGAAATCGACGCTGGCAAAAGCCTCCGACTGCGTTATCGACATTCATGTAAAGCGCGAAGCCTGCCCTCTCAATCTCGCGCCGACCTCCAGCACGACCAACACTCTCGTCGTTGGAGATGCTCTCGCTATGGTCCTGATGGAGGCCCGAGGTTTGACCAAGGATCACTTCGCTGAACTTCATCCCGGCGGTTCGCTCGGTCGTTCTCTTCTCATGCGAGCCAGTGACATCATGCGAACGGGGGACAGCTTCGTTGCCGTCAATCCCGAGATGCCAGTAATTGAGGTCATTTCCAAGATGACGGGTTCCCGCGCCGGTGCAGTCGTCATCGTCAACGCTGCCGGTGAGCTCGCCGGGATCTTTACCCAAGGGGACTTCGCTCGGTCATTCCAAAATGGTGGCCCCGACATCGATAAACAGCCAGTGGGCTCTGTGATGACTTCAAAGCCGATTCACGTATCGAGTCATCAATTGGTTGGCGAAGTACTTCGCATCCTTGAGGACAATCGTATTGATGATTTGGTCGTCGTCGACGAACGCGGTTTCCCGTGCGGTATGATCGACACTCAAGATCTCACAAGAGTACAGATCTTATAGTTACCAATTAATATTCCGGCCAAGTAGTTAAGAGCCACTCGGCGCCAGATTCCCCAGCGGAGAGCTTTTTACTATCGGCACCGTATGGCGCGATGAAAAAATCACCTTCAACAAGTGTATCTTCACCTGAGATCATCGAACCCCGCACGACTGTTCCAATGGCGAAGCGGCCTTTAAGCTGCTGATCGACAGAATTTCCCGGATCAACCACGTGCCGTTCGAGGCGGAAGTGTTTGCAATTCGTCAGGAGAACTCCATCCGGCTCATCCATTTCTGGCTCCACATCTTCGAAGTCGATACACTGCATCGACTCCTTAACATGAAGTTGTCGCATGGTCCCATCAAGGCCCGGGCGGTTCCAGTCGTAGACACGGTAGGTGGTATCCGAATTCTGCTGAATCTCATAGATCAATAAGCCGGCCCCGATAGCATGAAGGCGCCCGCTGGGAATGAAGATGTGCTCTCCCGTCTTCACCGGAATAGCATGCACACAGACTTCGGCAGTTCCCTCTTCGATGGCAGCGCGAAGCTCTTCCATAGCAATGCCGTCTCGCAACCCCACGTAGAGGCAGGCTCCGGGTTCAGCATCTGCAACATACCAAACTTCGGTCTTCGGCTCACCTCCCAGCCGTTCAGCGACGGATGCTGGTGGATGCACTTGTATTGAGAGCTTATCCCGTGCATCGAGAATTTTGCAAAGCAGCGGGAATTGTTCCTCATTTGGGGCGAGGGGACCAAAAATATCAGATCGCGTCTCACTATTTTCCCAGAGTTGCGTTAATGTTTTTCCTCTCAGGGATCCTGATACGACTGCGGAGTCAGCCTCTTTACGGGCCGAAATCTCCCATGATTCACCGAAGGGCAACTTGTCGTCCGGTAATTGGCGTCCGAAGCGTGAATATAGGACCCTCCCGCCCCATACTCGCGTCTGGTAAATTGGGGAAAATCGTATTATCGGTTCGGGAAAATTCGACATTAGGCGGGGATTTTTGGTAGAGATGGCCTAAGTTAAGCAGTTTCCCTACCTACGGACCCCTTTTTTTTGCGAAAAGAAACGTGAATGAATTCAGAGATAAAAGAACGCTTCGATAACTTTATCCAACAACGAGGATTGCGGCGGACGGCCCAACGTGACGTCATCGTCGAGGCTGCCTTCTCGAAAGACGACCATTTCACGGCTGAAGAACTTCTTGAAAAAGCCCGCAGGATCGACCCAAAGACCTCAAGGGCCACCGTATATCGTACTATATCCCTGCTCATCGAAAGCCATCTCCTCCGTGAAATCGATCTTGGTCGAGACGAACGGGTTTACGACCCCAACTTCCTTGAATCGCCCGATCACAACCACCTTATCTGCGTTGATTGCGGTAAGGTGATCGAGTTCGAGGATGGTAACACCTCTCTATTGACCGACTGCATCACCCGTCGACTGGGCTTTCGACCGACATCCAAATCGATGCGTATCGAGGCTTGTTGTGATAAGCTTCGCTCTGAAGGAGTTTGTGATAATCTGATCAAAATGCGCCTCGAAAAACAGCTTTGATGCTGCCGCCCCGGCGGAAAAGTGGGTTGAAAATCCTTACGCTTCATACGAAGGCAGAAGAGTTATGTGGAAAGGCCGATTCCAAACTGAAACATCCAATCTCGTACAACGTTACGGGGAATCGATCTCCTACGACTGGAGACTTTACGCATATGACATCGAGGGGTCTATAGCGCAGGCGGCCGCTCTACAAGATGCCGGCATCATCAATAAGACCGAAGAGCGGGCTATTATCAGGGGTCTACGCGAGATCAAAAAGGAGATCGAAACAGGTGAGTTCCGCTTTAAGACAAGTCTTGAAGATATTCACATGAATATTGAAGCGGCCCTCACTGAAAAGATTGGTGCTCCTGGTGCAAAGCTACACACGGCAAGAAGCAGGAACGATCAGGTCGCCCTCGACACACGTCTATACTGCCGGGCAGAGACCAAGGCTATTTTTAATCGCCTCACAGCGATGCAGAACGCTCTCATCACCCTGTCAGTAAATCATTCTGGAGCTGTTGTTCCAGGCTACACGCATCTTCAGCGAGGCCAGCCCGTGCTTCTGGCACATCATCTTCTTGCCTATGTCGAAATGCTAGAGCGAGACAAAGAACGCCTTCGCGATTGCTATAAGCGAATCAACGTTATGCCCCTCGGCTCCGGTGCCCTCGCGGGCTCGACCATCGCATTAAATCGGAACCTTATAGCCGAAAAACTTGGTTTCCCCGCGATTACGCAGAACAGCATGGATGCGGTTAGCGATCGTGATTACATTGCCGAGCTCCTCTTTATTATTTCCATGGTTGGGATCCACCTATCCCGCCTCAGTGAAGATGTGATTCTCTGGGCTTCAGCCGAATTCGGGTTTATTGAACTCAGCGATGCCCACACCACGGGCTCCAGCCTGATGCCCCAAAAAAAGAATCCAGATGTGGCTGAGCTGACTCGGGGGAAAACGGGCCGGCTTGTTGGTAACCTCATGTCGCTGCTTACCACGATTAAGGGACTGCCCATGACCTACAATCGTGATCTGCAAGAAGACAAAGAGCCTCTCTTCGATTCCATTGACCAGATCAAGCTCGCTTTAGAGGTGTTCTCCGAAATGATGGCAGTGGCGAAGATCCGTGAAGATCGGACGCAGGCAGCGGCAGCTGATCCATTCCTTCTTGCCACCGATCTCGCTGATTACCTCGTGTTGAACAAGGTGCCTTTTCGGGAGGCCCATGAGATCATTGGTAAACTGACGGCTTACAGCATCCAGCAGCAGCGCGGATTCCCAGAACTTACCCTCGAGGAGTTTAATCAGTTTTCCGACGCATTCGATGAAGATGTATTTAAAGTGCTGAATGTTAAAACCGCTCTCAGGGCCCGAAAATCAATAGGTGCACCTTCCCCGGTAAATATCGGAAGACAGATTTCGCGTTGGCAAAAGCGCCTCCACACGGCGAAATCACTCTAATCGTTTTCTTGATAAAAGCTTTCCATCCTCCCGGAAAATTTATTTTTAGACAGAAACGAGGCTTCTCTCCGCTCTAATCAAGAGTATGAGCGGAATCCACGACCAACCTGATCATGATGATCCCGACGTCGAATTGGAATCTCTTTTAAAACGTCTTCACCCAAAACCATTGGGCGTCGATCAACTCGATAGACTTGGCCGGGGGAGAGAGCAGATTACTGTCTCGCAGGCCAACTTGCCCGGCCGAATCCAGTGGAAGCGTGTGATGCCGTTGGCAACGGCATGCCTGCTGGGGATGTGCGCGGTAGCGCTCTACCAGTTCGGTTTTCGTCTAACTCGGAGCATTCCCGATAAAAGTTCTCCTCCTACCCTGACCAGTCCTTTGGCGTCATCAGACGCTTCGTCGGCAGCCACAGCCATGCCGGCTGACACATCCGACCAAAGCCTTCTCTCGGACCGATTTGTTCCAATTTCATCGCGTGGTTACTTAATCAACTCGTCATCAAAAGGAGTCGTTGATACGGAAGAGGGTCCCAAAGAAAAACTTCAACTTCAGTTCGAAGACACCCACCATTGGTATGATCCGAACACCGGAACCAACATCCGATTTTTCACACCCCACAACGAAGAGGTGATTATTCCCCTTCCCTCCCACTAAAGGAAACTTTAGCTAACGACACGATGAATATTTCTTCCGCTGCTCTAGCCATTCTGGGGGCCATCGCTGTTAGCCTCCCCATCCATGTTTTAGCTCAAGGTGATCAGCCAAAAAAAACTTCAAATGAAAAGAATCCGTCGCTGGTGCAGACTGAGCGCGCTGAAACTCCGAGAAAGTCGCAGTCACCCCGGAGTCGATTCAACCGCGCCGAACCGACGAAAGGTCTCCATACCTGGCTTGGTATTAGGACGGCACCAGTTCCCACTTCCTTGAGAGAACATCTCGAAATCGAAGGAGAGGTTGGGGTTCAGATCCACCAAGTCTTAGACGATTCCCCAGCCGCCAAAGCTGGCCTCCGCGATCATGACATCCTCATGCAGTTCAACGATCAAATACTAATTTCTCCCGATCACCTTTCCATCCTTGTGCGTCGCGAGCAGGCCGGCAACAAAGCTGAGTTGACTCTCATCCGAGCAGGCAAAATGAAAATTGTGAACGCTACTCTCGGGGAATCGCAGGACGTTTTTCCAAATCCCTTACCACGCCCCGGACAGATAAATCGTCCAACACCGCGAGCTGCTGAGAAGGAAAGCGTTCATCGAAACTGGCGAGAAAACAGGCATCCGATGCCACCGCAAGGGCAATCCGAAAAGCCGGCCGCCGCTACCAACCCTGGCCTATCCGTAGAAATCAAACCACCGGCTGTCAGCGTGAAACCGGGATTCCCCGTCAACATTATGAGCTTCCATGGGGTCGTCAAAATCGACAATGATCATGGCGACGTCACGATCGTCCGAACCGATGATGACCACACCATCAAGATCAACGCTGCAGATGGCAAATCGATCTACGACGGCCCCTACGATCCTGCCAAAGGCAACGAAGGCCTTCCGAAGCTGGCTCGCGAGCAACTCAAGAAGATGAAGCTCGACGACCTCAAGCTGCTCGGCCCAAAACCGACAAATCCCAAAGGCCTCGAACGGGACAAAGAGAAAAAAGCTCCGGTCGAAGAAGAAGGCACTCCGCTCTAGGCGTTCTTTATATTGGCCTAATCTTCAATGAGCTCTGGCCACTTGGTATGGAAGAACTCGCCCGCAGGCTTGTCGACGCGCTCATAGGTGTGAGCGCCAAAGAAATCGCGCTGCGCCTGGAGTAAGTTGGCCGGAAGCACCTCGGAGCGATAGCTGTCGTAGTAGCTTAAGGAAGCACTGAAGGCTGGCACAGGAATACCGTTGGTCACACCAAAAGCCACAATCTCACGCCAAGCGGCCTGGTTGCCGTTGAGGATTTCGGTGAAGAAATCGTCCAGCATCAGATTAGTCAGATCAGTATTGCGCTCGTAGGCCTCGGTAATGCGATTAAGGAAGCGGGCACGAATGATGCAGCCACCGCGCCAGATGCGTGCGCAGGAGCCAAGATCAACGCCCCAGCCGTGCACTTCGCTGACGACCTTAATGAGATCGAGACCCTGGGCGTAGGAAATTATCTTGGAAGCGTAAAGGGCATCATGCACCTTCTGAACGAGCTCTTCCTTATCCATGGATACCGCTGCATTCGGTCCTTCGAGAATTGGGGCCGCAGCGAGACGTTCATCTTTCTTCGAGGAAAGGATGCGGGCTTCGACAGCCGCGTTGATCGTGGAAATCACCACCGCGTTGGCGGCACTGTTCATCACGGTCCAACGGCCGGTTCCCTTCTGGCCAGCCTTATCAACGATCAGGTCAACGAGGTGCTTTCCGGTTTCAGGGTCTTTTTCTTCAAAAATCTTGGAAGTGATCTGGATGAGGAAGGACTCCAGCGGGCCTTCATTCCACTTGGTGAAGATATCAGCCATTTCGTCGTTGCTAATTCCAGCCCGCTTGAAAATCTCGTAGGCCTCGCAGATTAACTGCATGTCCCCGTATTCGATGCCGTTGTGAACCATCTTAACGAAGTGCCCGGCGCCACCGGTTCCGACGTGAGTCACACAGGGAACACCCTCCACCTTGGCGGTGATTGCCTCAAAAACCGGCTTGATGATTTCCCAAGAGCTGGCCGGACCACCGGGCATGATGGATGGCCCCTTGCGGGCTCCCTCTTCTCCTCCGGAAACTCCGGAACCAATAAAAAGAAGACCTTTCTCGGCGAGTTCCTTGGAACGGCGCTCGGTGTGAATGAAATAGGTGTTTCCGCCATCGATGATAAGGTCCCCTTCCTCAAGCAACGGGACGAGGCTTTCGATCACCTTGTCGACTGCATCACGATCGTTCGGGTCACCACCAGCCGTAGACTTCACGAGAATCATCACCTTACGGGGGCGCTCCAGACTGGCCACGAAATCCTCGAGCGTCTCAGCACCGCAGAGATTCTTGTCCGGGTTTTGTGCGATGAATTCCTTCATCGTCTCAGTCGTGCGGTTGTAGACAGACACGCGGAAACCGCGACTTTCTACATTCAGTACGAGATTTTGCCCCATTACGGCGAGGCCAATAAGTCCGAAATCGCTCTTGCTCATGTAAACTGTCCTTTGAATGTTGAGCGACAAGACTACTCACGATTTCAGAAGCGCAAGCGCTCATTTCGTTTCATCCAAAACAGATTGCCCATGACAACCACTCATCTCACTTGTTCGATCTCCAAAAAAAGAATCGAAGAAATCGAGCGTTCCTTTGATGCGTCCTGTGTTCACGGAGCAGATTTGCGGTTTCATGGCGTGGTCCGTAATCTCGAAGAGGGACAGAAAATCTCGGGGATCGAATACAGCCACTATGACAAGATGGCATTAAAGGAGCTGCAGAAAATTGGCGTGGCAATGGGCCACGAGTATCCTGATCACTTAGCTCAAATCCATCACCGTCTCGGCTTCGTCCCCGCCGGCGAAGCCTCCATCGTCATTCGCATCCAGACAGCCCACAGTGCACAAGCATTCGAAATCAGCCGGGAATATTTGAAACGCATTAAACAAACAGTACCGATCTGGAAAAAGCCGGTCTTGGCAGACTGAGCCTCTTATGCGGAATAGCCCGGCGAAGTTGATGACTCTGGTTTACCCCTTTTTAAGCGATTTTTCCGAGGAACCCGGAAGCGTCTGCGGTCAAAACATCCATTTTTAGTTTAATAAGCGTTGTCACCTCCCTTGCGGCTCACTCTGGCAAATTTCATGGTAGTAGTTTACCAAAAAGAAGTCGTGATATTTCAGTGTGTCGCGCAAATAGAAATTTCAGTATACCCGATCTTCCATGTCTCGTTCCTCGATAGATTGGCTAACTAGCTTAAACTGACCTCCTGTCTGCTCATTCAAATAGTCCAGAGCCCCGGTTCCATATACGGGGATATGTGGCGACCAGACAAACTCGTCTAAGAGTCTACGGACAAACGCTTCTATCGGCTCGATCATATCTTCTACCGAATCATTCTCCCCGTCTGGGTAGCGTCCCTTTTTGTAGTCCCAGTTGAATGTTATCTCACCAGTCTCTAATATGGTGAACTGATACTTCCCCTCTTTGTTCTCAATTACAGTCATCAGTCAAGTTTTCCAATAAAATGGCCATTGCCACCGATGAATTGAAACGGGAAGCTACCGCTGTATGATCCTTCAATTTGGAGCCGGTAACTTTCTGAGAGGTTTTGCAGAACTCATTGTTCACCAACTAAATCTCAAACTCAATCCTGGACCAGGAAAAATCGTTGTCATCCAATCGACGGGGAAAGATAGAGCTAATGCGATTAATGCCTCAACAGGAAAATATCACGTTGCGATTCAAGGCTTAGAGCAAGGCAAGGTTATTGATGAAACAATCGAGGTCGCGTCCATCAGCCATGCGCTCCACGCCGGCAGCCAATGGGCTGAAATTGTTGAAGCTGGCAGGCACCCTGACCTGAAACTCATCCTCTCCAACACTACCGAGGCTGGGCTCACTCTCGATCCTGCTGACATTACTTTCACCGGGAGGGCGCCCGTATCATTTCCAGCAAAACTTCTGGGAGTATTGATCGAACGAAAGCAGGCAAATCAGCCCGCCCCGTGGATCGTTCCCTGCGAACTCATAGAATCCAATGCAGACCGCCTGCGCGATCTTGTATTAGAACAAGCGATCTTATGGAATACACCCGACGATTTGATCGCATGGATTAAGCATGAGTGCCGATGGGTGAACACACTAGTCGATCGCATTGTGGCAGGACGGCCTACCAAGCATCCTCTCCTCGAAAGCGACCCGCTGCTTATCAGCGCCGAACCCTTCTGCCTCTGGGCGGTTGAAACGAAAGATGCCAACTTCCCTCTCGCGCAACACCCTAAAGTCGTCACCGTTAGCGACATTACCCCTTACACGCTCCGCAAAGTGCGAATTCTAAATGGTGCTCATAGCGCGCTTGTCAGTCACGCCATGGAGGTATCGGGAGTCAAGACGGTTCGCGACTGCGTCGAACATCAGAAAATCGGTCCATGGGTGGAAAAACTTCTTTTTGAAGAAATCGTGCCTGTCCTCGAAGGCCGCTGCGATGACCCAAAGGGGTTTGCTTGTGAAACTCTAGATCGTTTCCGTAATCCATTCCTCGATCATCAACTCTCTGCCATCGCTTTGAACCACGAGTCCAAGGTAGCCGTTCGCCTGCAACCGACACTAGAGGAATTCCGGCAACGATTTGGCAAAGAGCCTCCGCTACTTTCGGAACTGCTAGGGCCACGCAGAGTCATCGGCTAGCCATGGGGAATTAAGCCATCGCAACCATGATCGTAGCGACTAGTCCCACCACCATCATCACTCCGGTAGCAAAGAACCAATCAATGCCTTTCGACTTCTTTGACCCCTCCAATTTCGATTGGGTCTCATTAGGCGGATCGGACAAAGCGGTGGATACCGGACAGTGAGCCTGAACATAAAGGGAAAACCTATCCATGTAGAGAAGACGCTCTCTCCAATTGGTCTATGCAGAAACTTTGAGAATTCTCAACATCTTCTACAGGCCTGCATGAAGTCGGAGAATGCGCTTCAGCTCTTCAACCGCACCGGGATCTTTGTAGGAGCGGTGATCCGTCGGGACAATCAACTCCGACTCAGCACCGTCTAGATGAGAACTCCAGTAGTCCACCACGCCATCTGAACTTTCGGGCGTGTCGCCTTTGCCCCGGTCTCCTATAATCGAGTGGTAATACACCCCCGGTTTCTTCGGCGATTTATCCATCGCCAATAGGAGCGGTGAGTCAGGCCGCAACGACTGAACGCTGGTAAGCTTTCTTGCCTTTGACTGATACTTCAGCCCATCTCTGGAACCTTTGGTCACGAAATTTGCAGTGCCTAAGAGAACATTTTTAGGCATTTTGGCGAGTTGTGAAAGCGCTCCGGCAAGGCTCGAATTTGCCATATTGGCTCCGCGGTGAGGAGTGGAGAAAAAAACGGCCCGCTGAGTTGCCTCATCATAATTGAAAAACAACAGTCCACTGGCCGCCTCCTTGTTTGGCCAGTCAGCGGCAACCACTTCAAACGGTCTATCACTGATTTCTCTCCAGATTCGAGTATCGAAATCGGTGATCAGCATATTTGACAGCACGCCTCCCATACTATGGCCTGCCACAACCATATTTCTAGACAACGGATCATTCCCATCCGGATCGTAATGCTCGCGAAGTTTCTCAAGCTCGTTTCGCTGCAATTCTCCCGATTCCGCAATGGCATAAGAAGTGGGATAGCGGAAAGCTAAGATTTGATATCGCCGTGCGATATCAGTTTCTGACATCAATTCAGGAACAATCTCACGCCAAATGAGCGGAGCAGAGATCAGGCCATGCGATAGTAGAAGAGGGATGCGGTCGGGATCGTAAGGCTCTAGGAGGTAAATTCCTGAGTCCTTGGCGTGCCGCCTCGCGTTGAGAAAGCCAAACAATCCCATTAGATGCTCGTTCTCCCCGCTAGCCATGATAAGAACCGGAGCAGAAAAATTCGCCGCCAAAGGTATACTGCGACCCTTGATCAATACTCGGTCACGCTTCGTCGGATCATGAATTGCGAGTGATACCAGGGTTCGACGAGCCTCCCCCTTGCCGACCTTTCGCGTCTCGGTGATCGTCAGCGTGATTGGCATGTGAAGCCCCTTGGGAAGGAAGTTCGCCATCTCTTCTTCTCGTTCAGGGGTTTTGTAACGAATTCCGACCAAGGGTGCGCCAAGACCGGCGCGGCCGATGTGTTTCACTCCTCTGCCTTTGACCGCTTCAGATGAGATAGCCTCGTCGAAAAAATTAGCAGGGAAGTCTGAAGCCGGATCCAGCCGAATCTCATATCGTTCATTGCCGTTAATGAGATGATAGGACTCTGGCACGCTTTTGCGGGGGTAGACCCCCCAGACTTCGGCGAAACGCGCGAGCGACGAATTATGAAGCGTCAACAAGGCCCTCTCAGCCTCGGAACCAGGGATTGCTTTCCGGACAATCAATAAGTCACGGCTTTCGACAGCCGCCCGCAGAAAGCTGCCCGCAGCATCGTCATTCTGGCCCTTCTTCGAATACCTTTCACCAGTTCGGAGCAACCTGATTGATTGATTCGCGACCGAATTGACCACGGCTACAGGCTGCTCAAGAAGGTTAGCCATACCTTCCAATTCCCGCGCTGATTCAATGCCCGCTTCTGTAACGGCACTCGAAACCCGCTTTGATTTCACCGTCGAGCAGGAAGCAAAAACCAGTAACAGCAACATTAGAGCAAGCCGCATGACCGCTCGATACACCCGAGAAAACACTTTATTCCGCTCCAAAGTCATTCTGTTTGTTGTGTTCTTTTTGACCGGCGCAGCGGAAAAGCCCAAACGATGGGTAATTTCGGACCGCTCAGGGATTTCTCAACTCCAATTGACGTGGGCTAACGAGCGACACGGTCGAAAAGTCGATCACGGCTAGATCAGTTTCGAAGTGGCCCAAAAAGGCAGATTAGGTGAGGACATTTCAAAACTCGATCACCACCAAACGGATCAGAGCTAGATTAGAACCTTTATAATTTTGATAATTATCACATAATTTGATTGACTGCGAAGCTCCGGAAAGCTTAAATATAAGTGGATTGAAGTTATTGAAATCATGAATTTGCCAAGCTTTGCCTTGTTACTCTCTCTCATCGCCATCCCAGCGTTCAGCGCCGAAGGCTTGAGGGCTCTTCCTGATACTGCCGAAGCGATGGGCATGATCGGAGGTCGCCTAGCCGTCACCGACGATGCTTCTGTAATCCGGCACAATCCGGCGACTCTAGCTGACTTCACTGACACACTTTTAACGGTCACCTACCAACCTTGGTATGGGAAAACTGATTTCACAGGGTCGCTTGGTCAAACCGACTCCATGATTCACCCGTGGAAACATACGGGAAGCCTCTATCTGGCCCACTCGTTGAATGAAGAGGTGACTCTTGGCTTTGGCGTGAATGCTCCTTTCGGAGTAGCAATCAGTTGGCCCGAAACTGGGGCCTTTCGCTACGAGGGCGCCTCTGATGTGAGCTTGCAAACCATTGCATTTAATCCAGCCGTGGGACTCAAAATTAATGACGAGGTCTCCGTTGGACTTGGCCTCGATATTTACCGCTCCGATCTCAATTTGAGACAGCGCTTCCCATGGGCACTGGTTGTGTCAGCCCCGGTGCCCGATGGAACAATGAACTTCGAAGGCAACGGTTGGGGGATCGGCGGCTATTTCGGAATTAACTTCTCACTTCGCGATCGTCACCAACTCGCGTTGACTGGGCGGCTGCCAGTCTCGGTCGACTACGAGGGTGACTTCACGATCGACAATATTCCTGATCCTACCGCCGCCCTCCCTACCAGCCGCTTCACTTCTGAGATAGAGCACCCTGCAAGTGTGGGGGTCGGTTATGCCTTTACTGCGACCGAGCGGCTCACCTTTGGATTGGATTTTGAGTGGCTCCAAAACTCTACCCATGACGATGTTCCGCTCAATATCGGTGCGAACCAACCGCTCCTTGACGGCAAGACTGCCGTCCCCCTCGCTTGGGAGGATTCTATCTCTGTTGGTTTCGGCATCGAATATCAGTGGATTGAAGAGTTAACGCTCCGGGCCGGCTATCTCTACTCGGACACTCCTATGTCTGAAACTACTTGGAATCCCGCTATTCCTGCCGACGACCGTCACATTTTCAGCCTCGGATTCGGATACACATGGGACGAGTGCAACACGATCGACTTTGCCTACAGCCTTATTCACATGCCCAACTCCACGATCACGAACAACATCACTCCCGCATTCAACGGAGTGTATTCCTACTCGTGGGATATCCTGACATTGAGTTATAGCCGCCGATTCTGACACTCTTTAGCAAATTAGTATTTCGACTTTTCTCTCCTTTCTGAAATTTTCCTACTAGTTAAGACTTGAGGAACCCGCAGAGAACTAATCCACTCAAGTGGCGCTGCAATCGCGCTTCCCGCAATCCGTGGCATGCCGCCTTTTAATCGTCTCAGGGTAGAGGGCTTTGCACAGCCCTTCACTCCTCTTCTACCCGCTTTATCAAAATCTGTAATGCTCCACCGGAGTACCAGATTTCCAATACCAGGAAAACGAGGGAAGCCCCCATTAAGATTAAGGCGGAGATAAAGCAGACCACTCCGACAAGTTGGATCTCAAACATCACTGACACCATCGAGATCACACAAAGCAACAAACTCAGCGCTCCCAGCAGTTGGATCCATCGGATCAAGATGAGGCGGCGTCGCAAGTTGTCGATCTGCGCTCGAAGTGCTTCATCCTTCAAATCCACCCAGTCCCGATGCAATGTGCGAACAAGAGCAGCGAGGTGGAGAAAGCGGTTCGTGTATGCGAGGAACAGCAGGCTGACCGCCGGAAAGAGTAGAGCAGGAGTTGATATTTCCAGAGTCATAACCTCGTCAATCGACACGAAGTCGACCCCCCGCAATAATCTTGGCCCGCAAACCGCCCCTTCCCTGGAGCGCCTCTTCGGCACCCTCATGAAAAGCTTGATTCATCCAGAAGCAGGGACTGGCTTCCTCGGTCCCCAGAAACCGAGCCCCGTCGATCTCAAATTCCTTTCCAATCAGATCGTTGAGGTCCTGACCCTCAACAATCACATTGCGACGATAGGTTTCCGGCCCCTTATCGTGCACTGAAAATCTCTCACAGAGATCCCGATGGGTTTCGATTTCAAAAAAGGTGATCTGCCCCTTGTAGTCCTCTTTATAATCAAAGAAACGGTCACCCTTGATGCCGCTGCCTGCGACGCATTCAATCTCACTAACTTCGACGATGGGGTTCTCGCCTGCCGGCTTACCAAAGTGCCCGTAGTAATTGTGATCCACAGAAATATAGAGGTTGAGAATCTTCACACCACAAGATACGAGCAAATTTCCCTGCTGGCAATTCGCTCAGGCGTGGATACGGTCGAACTGACACAGAAAACCCAGTGTCTCTCAGAATCTATGGCCAAAGGACCCAAAAACGCGATCGCCCCCACCCGAGAAGAAAACTTTCCGGAATGGTATCAACAAGTCGTCCGCGCTGCCGATCTAGCCGAAAACTCGGAAGTGAGGGGCTGTATGGTCATCAAGCCATGGGGCTACGGGCTCTGGGAAAAGATCCAAGGCCAACTCGACCAGTGGTTCAAAGAAACCGGCCACAAAAACGCCTACTTTCCCATGCTCATTCCGGTGAGCTACCTTGAAAAAGAAGCCACCCACGTAGAAGGATTTGCCACCGAATGTGCCGTGGTCACCCATCACCGCCTCGAACTGAAAGATGGCAAAATGGTGCCCTCCGGTGAACTGACCGAGCCCTACGTGATACGCCCGACTTCTGAGACTATCATCGGAGCTGCCTTCGCGCGATGGGTGCAGAGCTACCGCGATCTACCTCTGCTCATTAACCAATGGGCTAATGTGATGCGCTGGGAGATGCGCCCCCGCCTGTTTCTCCGTACCGCAGAATTTCTCTGGCAAGAAGGTCACACCGCTCACGAAACCGCCGACGAAGCAATGGAGGAGACAAAGAAGATGCATCAAGTTTACGAGCGCTTCCTCACCGACCATCTTGCTGTTCCTGTCATCGCTGGCGAAAAAACGGAAGCGGAACGTTTTCCGGGAGCACTCAACACATTCACCGTGGAAGCCATGGTTCAGGATCGTAAGGCAATTCAAGCCGGTACCTCCCACTTCCTCGGACAGAATTTCTCCAAAGCTGCGGGTATCGAGTTCGAAGGCCGGGAGTCCAAGCGCGAATTCGCATGGACTTCAAGCTGGGGCGTCAGCACTCGCCTCATTGGTACGCTCTTGATGGCACACTCAGACGACGACGGGCTCGTCCTGCCTCCTCGGGTGGCTCCGACTCAAGTCGTCATCATTCCCATTACCCCGAAGCCCGAGCATGAAGAACCGGTCTTTGAAGCCTGCCAGGAACTGGCTGCCAAAATCGGTGCTCAATCTTTCCACGGCGAAAAGATCGGCGTCGAGATCGACAAGCGCGATCTCGGTGGTGGCGTCAAGACATGGGAGTGGATCAAGAAAGGTGTTCCCGTTCGCATCGAAATCGGTCCTCGCGACCTCGAAAACGGTTCCGTCGCACTGGTTCGGCGTGACCAGGGTCCAAAAGACAAGCAGTTCCTTCCTGCTCAAGACGCCATCTCCAGTATCGTCGACACCCTGCAGTCGATTCAAGATACGCTCCTTGAACGTGCTGTCACTTTCCGTAAAGAGCATACCACCGAAATTAACAACATCGATGAGTTCCGGAAATTCTTCACGCCGGAAAATACCGAACAGCCCGAAATTCACGGCGGTTTCGCCCTTGCTCACTGGGCAGGAGGAGTTGAGGAGGAGGAGCTACTCGGGAAAGAGCTCAAAGTTACGATTCGTTGCATTCCCAATGATCCGGATCTCCGTGGAAAAGCCGGCACCTGCTTTTACACTGGCAAAGAGGCCGAAGGCCGCGTTATTTTCGCCAAAAGCTATTAAGATTCGTTTTAGGCGAGACTTTTAACCAAGCTGACACGGTTCGTTTCGATGACCCAATTCTGTTGATTGTTATTTGGTGATTTTAGTTCGCTACTCTGCGGCCGAGACGGCAACGAGGCGCGTAACTGCTCACGCCACATGTCACGCATCGCCATCGTCGGCGCGGGAGCCTCAGGACTGGCAGCCGCGTTTCAACTTTCGAAAAAAGGCCATGAAGTCTGCGTCTTTGAAAAAAGCCGTGGAGTTTCTGGTCGTGCCGCATCTCGATCCCGAAACGGGTGTCGCTACGACTATGGGGCGAACTATTTCAAACCGGAGTCAAACGAGGTTGCGGAACTTATTTTCAGAACACTGCCGCACAATGACCTTTGCCGCATCGCAGGAGACATCTGGACGTTCGACGCAAACGGGCACCATGCTCCGGGTGATCCCAAGCAGAATGCGTCCGCGAAATGGACTTATCGCAGTGGAATCAGCACCTTAGGTAAACTCCTTATTGACGCTGGTAATTTTGCGATGCAACGGGAGTCCCTCATCACGGGGCTCTACCACAACAAAACACACTGGACACTAGAAGAAGCCGGCAACACCTCTCACGGCCCATTTGATAAAGTCCTTTTGACTCCCCCCGCCCCGCAGTCAGTAGACCTACTCAAAAATAGCGAGGCCTCCCCCGGTCTGTTGCCTGACATGATCAGCGTGCTCGAAAATGTCCCTTACCACGTTCAATTCTCGGTCATGCTCAACTTCAACGCAACACTCGCTCTGCCGGGGGATGCTTATGCCATGATTAATACCGATCGAAAGCATCGTCTTGCCTGGCTGAGTAACGAGGGCCAGAAACAAGGGCATGTTCCTGCAGGTGAAAGTCTCTTCATTGCTCAGATGAATCCCAAGTGGAGTGCCACACACCAAGAAGATTCTCCTCCCTCAATCATCGCAGCAGCCTACGAATCCGTGAATTCTCTCCTTGGTAACAATTTACCAACGCTCCACTGGGCTGATACCCAGCGCTGGCGCTACGCTCACCCGGACGGAGGAGCTAAGATTGAAGACACCGCCAGTGCCTCCGAGATTGGTCTCTATTTCGCCGGCGACGCCTTCGTCGGCAAAGGACGCGTCCCAGGAGCGCTTCAAACCGGTCTTAACGCCGCCAAACGAATCCTCGCTCACACCTGAGTTCGTAATTTAACCCACGAACGAACTGCCGCTAAAGCAAACTGCGGCATTTTTACGATTGATTACCCAACCAAAACCAGACACATTCCGCGCCATGGAGAACGTCATTATCATTGGAACCGGCTGCGCCGGCTGGACTTCAGCGATCTACACCGCACGCGCCAATCTCAAACCACTCGTTCTAGCCGGTGAACAACCGGGAGGCCAGCTGACCACTACGACCGATGTGGAAAATTTTCCTGGTTTCCCCGAAGGCGTCATGGGTCCGGATCTCATGATGCGGATGCAGCAACAAGCCGAAAAGTTCGGGACCCGGGTTGAATACGAAATGGTAAACTCCGTCGAGAAAAACGCGGACGGTGATTTCACTCTCACAACTGCTGGTGGAAAAAATTACCAGTCAAAGACTGTTATCATTGCCACGGGTGCAAGCCCACGCCATCTCGGCCTCCCGAATGAAAAAGAGTTGATTGGACGTGGCCTCACGTCCTGCGCCACCTGTGACGGTGCGTTTTATCCTGATGTTCCTGTAGTCGTGATCGGTGGCGGCGACTCTGCCTGCGAAGAGGCAGACTTCCTCACACGTTTTGCAAGCAAGGTATATCTAGTCCACCGCCGCGACGAACTGCGTGCCTCGAAGATCATGGCCGACCGCGTCCTCTCCAATGACAAGATCGAACCGGTCTGGAACTCTCGGGTGACCGATTACCTCACCGACGATGAGGGCCACATGCGAGCTGTGAAAATTCACAACACCGCCTCCGGCGAAGATTCCGAAGTTGAAGTGAAGTGTGTCTTCGTCGCCATCGGCCACGATCCCAACACTGCCTTTCTTGAAGGTTCCGGCGTCGATGTCGACGAAAACGGCTACGTTCTTCAGGCAGGCCACTCCACCACTTCAAATGTGGAAGGTATTTTCTCGGCGGGAGACGTTGCTGACCACATTTATCGCCAAGCTATCACGGCAGCTGGCAACGGCTGCCAGGCGGCGCTGGACGCAGAGCGATATATTGCTGCCAACGAAGGTTAATTCATCCTTCTTAACTGAGGTGAGGCAAGTCTAGATCCGTAATGGCTTGCGAGATTCCGCGAAGCCATTACCTTGACGCACTCTTTCCGGTGGTTCGATTCATCATGAAAAGCCTTCTCTGCGGTTTTCTTACAGCGTCGCTTCTGACCTCGGGCGCTTTTGCCCAATTTCACAGTCGCACCACGACTGGGCACACGCCTTATAATAAGCAAGCCATGGACTCTGCGCAGGCGCACTTTGAGGCTAATCGCCCCGCTGGTATGGAGAATGCAGGTGCTGCGCGGAGCGGGGATGTGACTGTCACACCTAATACTGCTCTTTCTGAAGCCCAACAGGTTCGATTCAATGGTGCCTCCAATATTTACATTTCAGATGCTCAAAAAGCAGCGTTCAGCCGTTATGATCTGCGCATAGGCGAGCAAAAAGACCTCAATATCGATGTCTGGGGTCGCTCAATTTACCATTCCGATGGTTCCTACACCGAATCGCAAGAACACAACGAAGGTCAGGGTTTCCTGCAGCAAACCACCTACAGCAAAAACGGCGTCGAGATCCAGCGGCGCTCGATCACGCTCGATCAGCGAGGCATGCCCGATGAAGTCCTGATCTACGCAGGAGGCGAGAATGGAAAACTCAAATACCGCGGCAAGCACCACTATGATCAATTGGGCCGCTTCTCCGAAGAACATCTTTTCTCTTCCGATGGCACCCTGATCCGGAGGAAAGTGCAAGAATACACTGCAGAGGGGAAGCGCCTTCCTCTTCGTAGCTGGGACTACGTTGAAAACGTCCCTTCCGACCTCCGACTACTCATCACCCGCGAGAGCGAAGATCCTGACATGCAACCCGAAACACCTGCTCAGCCTCAACAACCTAAGCGTGCTGGATTATTTAATCGCAACAAGTCTAATCAGCAGAATTCCGGCAACATGGCGGTGGGAAGCACCGCCTCTACTCAACAGGATCAGCGAGGCAGTGAAGGTGAGCAGGAAACTGTGGCTCCAAAGCAGACCATAGGCTCAAGGCTCGGGCGCCTTTTCGGCAACCGCAAGTAATTCACCAACGGTGGTGCGCCAACAGTGGCGGTTTCGCGAACTACGCGCCCCACCCGTCCACGGTTCAGGAACGAGCGCTGGCCCTTTTTAGGTCAGATTACCTTTGACCGGATCGGGGTTTAAGTTCCCTCACACCGTCTGCGCGGATTCATCAGTGGCCATTACTTTCGATGCTATCGAGATTGGCAAGCAAACGTCGAAGTCGAGCCCTCGTAAATCTTTGGAGCAAAACGCAAGGCAGATTCGAGAGAAAGGCATAACTAATCATGATTGTCCCGGCGATTGGCCAAGGATTCCAAATGACAGTGACCAGCAGCCCAATCAACTGTGCATAATGAGCCTCTTCACCACGACATGTCTCCACGATAAATCGATCAATGTAGCTTCGTTCCTTCGTCTTGAAGTTTCCTTTCGCAAATCCATCAAACCACGGTGCTGCGTCAGGAAGCATACCTTTCCAGGTCCGGATAGCGAAGAAGGATTGGTAGAACGCTCCTGCCTTCTCCCACATCCGCAGCCGGTAAAGAAAGGATTCTGGTTTGAACCGGCTCGATGGGAGACGTGTGTAGATCCACGAAAGACCCAGATGGATGGATGGCACCGCAACCACATTTAAGATCACGATCAGCCACGGGGGCAACTCAACTAACATCTCGACCTTTCCATTCGACTATTCCGCCTTCTTTTCTGCGACTCAAGGCACGGAAGAAGAGTCCCTGGTAGAAGCAAAGTCCTATAGGAAAGAGAATAGCACTGAGCGGGTTAAAGTTTCCAGCGTGGCGAAAAAGATACCAACTCTGGACCACGCACAGAGAATAGAAGATAGCCACTAGAGTGGGCGCCAGGGTTAAGAACGCGAGCGAGATCATCCCCATGATGAGACCGGAAAGCAGTATTGAAATACCCACCAATGCGCTCTTTGGCGTGTTTTCGGCTCCAGACACGAACCCTTTACTCCAACTTGCCACCAAGTCTTCGATGCCACTCGGAAACATCCGCATCCATATAGTCCCTTTGCCGAGATAACAGCGACATCGAAACCCAGCCTCTGAAAGGTGTCTTGAAAGGTGGAAGTTCTCGAGGACCTCCCGCCGCACTGGCTCATGCCCTCCCACAGCGTCGTATTGCTTCCTTGAGATAAGCATGGCCTGGCCGAACAAACCGATCTGGTCGGCCTCTTCACCCCTCCACGTAAAGGCATTCATTCCAAGTAACATCACCGCGTTGAAGAAGGCCGATAGCTGCTCATACGGTTTCTTCACCATGTGATATGGACAAATGGAATGCACGCTGGCTTCGTCAGCAGTCAAAGCCACAATTCTTCCAAGGCCGCCAGGTTCTATCACCGTATCGGCATCGAGAAAGAGGATCCAATCTCCTGTTGCTATTTCTGCTCCTTGATGGCAGGCCCACGGCTTGCCAAACCAGCCGTCCGGCAAGGATTTTCCGTTAATGACTTTAGCGCCGGCTTCATTAGCGACCTCCGCCGTGCAATCAATCGACTGGTCGTTAACGACGATAACTTGATGGGGAGGTGTATCCTGTCCCATTAGGGAAGGGAGCAGGCGCACAAGATTCTCTTCCTCATTCCTTGCCGGGATCACAACCGACACCTTTGCCGAAGAAAAGCGCTCAGCTTTTGGCACTTTTCGAAATCGAAGGGCGACAAACCAACCGCTACTCCAACAGATAATACCCAGTCCAAGGAAGCTCCATAAGAAGACTTCCATTCGCTTACACGCTTCGAGCCTCCTGTTTCACTACACGGTCAGCGACCTTCTGGCCACACAAGATCACCATGGGCATCCCGCCACCGGGGTTCACACTTCCTCCCGTGAAGAAAAGATTCTTATACTTGGAAGACTGTTTCGGAGCTTTGAAGGCTTGGTTCTTTTTCCAATCCGAAACCACGCCATAAATGGATCCATTGTTCGAATTATACATGCGCTCAATATCGACCGGTGTGAGAACGTCTTCAACAATGATGTGTTTCCTGAGATCGGTCAGGCCCATTCTCTCCAACTTATCGATAACGCGATCTTTCAAAGCCATGTAGTCTTCATGCGTGTAAGGCTTATCAGGATTGATTGGTGGGATGTGAGGAAGAATCTTAATATTGTCGCATCCGTCGGGCGCCTTGGTAGGATCAGTCCGCGTTGGGGCGACCAGATAAATCGTGGGATCTTCGGGTAACTCACCCTTCTGGAAGACAGTATCGAAATGCTTGCTCTGATTCCTCGAGTAGAAGAAGTTGTGATGAGCGAGCTGATGGAAAATCTTATCAGTGCCAAGATGGATCACGAGACCGGAGCAAGCCGGCTCAAATTTTTCCAATTTCTTTACGAAAGGCAACGGTTCACTTAACAGCTTTTTATAAGCGGGTAACACCTCCATGTTACAAACCACATAATCAGAATTCAAAGTTGTTCCGTCTTTAAGGGTTACCCCCGTCACTTCTTTACCTGACTGGTTAATGGTCCCAACCTCGGAATTATAGCGCACTGGGATACCAATATCGTCGAGCAGGTTACGCAGACCCACTGCAAGGTTATACATTCCCCCTTTGACATACCAGAGGCCATAATCGTACTGGATGATTGGCATCAGGTTCATGTAGCCGGGAGCATCGTGCGCCGAGGATCCCACATACTTGATGAAATACTCGAAGATCCGACGCAAATATTCGTCGTCCATGTGACTGGCAATGGATTCGGACATCGTGTTCCGATGATCCATCTTGAACATCATCTTGAAAAACCCGTAGTGCCGAAACATCTCCCAGACGTTATCGAGCCCCTCACGGAAATAACCTTCGTCACACAGCTTAAACTGCTCACGGCCGTATTTGAGAAACTTTTCGAACTGATCCCAATTGTGATCAAGATCTCCGGGTAGCTTTTTGAATTCTTCTTTCTGGCCGGCTGGGTCCTCGATCAAATCGAGAACCATGCCATCTTCAAAAAAGTTCCGCCAATGGGGGTGAACGGACTCTAATTCGACGTAGTCCGACATCTTCTTGCCGACCCGCTCCCAAAGACTCTCAAAAAATTGAGGCAGGGTGAAAATGGAAGGGCCAAGGTCAAAGCCGAAGCCATCAATCTCGAGCAAATTAAGCTTCCCCCCGAGCTTGTCGTTTTTTTCGACGATCTCAACATCGAAGCCCTCACCCCGCAAAGAGACAGCGGCCGAAAGACCCCCCAAGCCGCCCCCCACTACAATGACAGATTTGTTCCTCTGCGAGGGCGATTGACTCATAAAGTGACTTCTTCTTTTAGATAGGTGAGTCCGAATGAATCGGAAATGAGATTCGATGAAATTCGAGCCGATTCAAAAATAGTTGGGAGCCCGCTCCCTGGATGAGTTCCTCCGCCCACCAGAAAGCAGTTTTTGAATTCCTCAAATTGATTTCTCGGCCGCATGAACGCGAGTTGGCTGAGACAATGCGAGAGATTGAAAGTCGCTCCCTTGAAAATATCGAGTTCACTACTCCAAGTTTTGGGCGTATAAGCTTTCTCTACTTCAATATGGTCTTCGAGATCGTCAATGCCAAGACGGTCCGAAATCGCGCGGAAGGTCATTTCGCGATAGCTGGCCTGCGCTTCATCCCAGTCAATGTCACCATCCAAGTTGGGAGTAGGAACCAAAATATAAATGCTCGACTTACCCTCAGGAGCTAACGACGGGTCGGTAACACTCGCATTACGAATGTAGAAAGAGATGTCGTTTGACTTTCGATTTTGTTTGAAAATTTCGTCTACGTTTTTCTTGTAGTCGCGAGCAAACACGATGGTGTGGTGCGGTAAATCGTAGAGTTTGTCCACACCGAGATGAAGCATGTAGGTGGAACAGCTAAACTTCATCGAATCCAGTTTTTCCTTGGTATACTTTTTCAGAGATTCTGAAGGCACTAGGTGAGTCATGGCATGAGCGAAATCCGCATTGATCACGACACTGTCGGCAAATACTTTCTCGCCATTATCGAGTTCCACACCGGAAACTTTGCGACCGTCAAGAATCAGCTGTTTGACACCCGTGCCGAGGTGGATTTTCGCCCCGCAATCTTCGGCCGCCCTAGCCATCGCGGCGGGAATTTCGCAAAGCCCTCCCTGAGTGTGAAAAATACCATGCTCATGTTCCATGTAAGAGAGCATCGCGAAAGCGCCCGGGCATTCCCAAGCTGACATACCGAGATACTTACTTTGGAAGGAAAAAAGGAGCGCCAGTTTCTCGTCGGTAAAATATTTCTTTAAGTTGTCGTAAACTGTAGTTCCAAGAGACAAGTGGGGCAAAGCAGGAATAAGGTCAGGAGACAAAGACTTCGCCGGACTCGAAAAATTGTGCTGAAACGCTGGCAACAGTTTCTTGAGGCGCGATTTTTCACGCTTCAAAAAGCGATCCAAGCCGCCTGACTGGCCAGGGAAAAGGCGTTCGATTTCCTCTTTGGTCCGCTCATTGTTGTCGCTCGCCCGAAACACTTCGTCGTCGAAGCGGAGCTCATACATGGGGTCCAAACGGACAAAATCGAGGTAGTCTTCAGATTTTTTGCCCGCCTCGTCGAAGATCCGGTCAAGGAGCGACTTCATCATGAGGAAAGTCGGTCCGATGTCGAAGCGATAACCATCGATTTCGTGGGCAGCTGTCCGCCCCCCTATCCGCTCCTGCTTTTCGAAGAGTTGGACGTCAATTCCACGGCTGGCAAGCAACAAAGCACTGGCGACGCCTCCCGGGCCACCCCCGATAACGATCACTTTTTTTTGCCCACCATTAGATCCGTTCGAGCCTGGTCCTCTCATGCTATTACTTGTGTATATATGATTTCGGTTTCTTCTCTTTTCAAGCGACAGCTTTCCACGAGAATGTTTTTGTCGACACAACAATAACGCCGCTCATCTAAATACGACGTAACGGTATAAATTGGTTGAATCTGTTCTTTCATGAAATGATGTCCGCAAAGCCCGCTAACAGCCCTATCCAAAATCTGCCTGAGATCGTGGAGGAACAAAGATCCTACTTCGCTTCTGGCAAAACGCGAACAGTAGAATCGCGACTAAAAAGTCTTGAGAAATTCTGCCATGAATTAGAGCTTCGGAGCGATGACTTGCTCAGGGCGCTCTCTGAAGACATCGGTAAACCGCCAATTGAAGCGTACTTGTCGGAAGTGTATTTCCTCATTTCTGAGATTAAGCTCTACCGAAAAAAGCTAAAAAAATGGGCCAAGCCGAGGCGGGCAGGAAACCCGTTTTACTTTCTTCCGGCGCGAAGCGAGGTCAGGAGGGAAGCCTTTGGGACGGCTTTGATCGTCTCTGCTTGGAATTATCCTCTCCAATTGGCTTTCGCCCCCGCCATTTCAGCGATTGGAGCAGGCAATACCGTCCTGTTAAAGCCTTCCGAAATGGCGCCGGCAACAGGGCAAATCATGGGGCAAATAGTCTCGTCCTCCTTTGATCCGGGGCACTTTAGTGTGGTCCAAGGTGGGCCAGAACTAGGCCAAGCTTTACTTGAGCAGAAATTCGACGCTTGGTTTTACACGGGAAGCGAACGGGTCGGGCGATTTTATGCCGAAGCAGCCGCGAAGCATCTGGCTCCAATCACGCTGGAGTTGGGAGGTAAATGCCCCTGCATCGTTGACTCTGACGTGGACCTCAAAACTGCTGTAAATCGCATTATAACCGGCAAATTTTTTAATGCCGGCCAGACTTGCATGGCTCCTGACTACGTTCTGATCGCCGAAGCATTGCATGACGATTTTCTCAAACAGGCCAAAATCGCGCTGACCCGGCTCTACCCTGATCCACAAAGCCCCGATCTCGCCCGCATCGTCAATGATGCCCACTTTGAGCGCATCAGCTCACTCATCCCTGAGACTGCCTTCCGCCTAGGGGACGATTACCGCGCTGCTCGCTACCTGTCTCCCTCCCTCATTCCTAACGCTGATCCTGAAAGTGCCTGCATGCGCGAAGAAATTTTCGGCCCAGTACTTCCCCTCGTTACCTATCGGAACACGGAGGAACTATTTGGCTTTCTTAAGGAAAAACCCTCCCCGTTAGCACTCTATGCTTTTTCAAAGAATTCTGAATTTCTCGAACAAGTGGCCTCAGCAATTCCGTCCGGGTCTGTCTGTTTTAACGATGTAATTAAGCAGGCGACCAATCTGGATCTTCCTTTCGGGGGCGTTCACGAAAGTGGGATGGGGCGATACCGCGGGAGGCATGGCTTTGAGACGTTTTCATTTGAAAGAGCAGTGACCAAGCGCGGTTTCAGCAAAGATTACTTCGCCGTAGAACCTCCCTATGACGGTAAATTAGAACGCATGCGCAAACTCCTAAAATAGAGCGTTTTTCTTATCCACCGTCTTGGACAGATAGCGAAGACCACCAGGTTAGAGCGCGGTTACTCCCAAGCAATCGCTTCGGCAACTTCTTTTGATTAAGAATAGGCTTGTTGCATGCGACGACACTAGACCCTGCTGCCCTCGCGAAAACTATTCGGGCTTGGCTTCTTTTTTAGCAAGACCAGTACTAGCAGAGGGATCAACCAATGCGGCGTTCTGACTAGAGTTTCAACCAACCAGGGATCAAGGCCAAAAAAGTCAGCGCTTCGATCAAAATTTGAAGCCACACGCGCCAGAGCTGTCAGGCCGCCCCAGAAAATCATGTAGATTAATGACGGGATTTGAGTCACCCGAAAGAACACACCCACTGCTGCAACAATATCTAACCATCCTGCCACTATCAAAAGATTGATCGCCCCTTTCTCACTCAACCCCAGCAATCCTTGGGTCATCATCTTGAAATTCAAGGGCACGGTATGAAATCCAATCGCGTAGAACGCATGGCCGAGAAAGGTCATCGCCGAAAGTATTAAAGCGACCCGGATCCATCTTCCTGAGAACTCTGGTCGGAGGCACGCTAAGAGAAACAGAATGGGCGTGCCTATTTGCAAAACGTGCTCGATCGCCATGCCAAACTCATATCCCTTGCCAACCCAACGGGCGAAGCCATCAACAAAAACAATCAAGGTCGCTGGAATCATCAACCAGACCAGTTTGGTAAAGCGCGAAAGGCGAACCACCCAAGGGGCAACCCCGAGAATAATTAACAGGATGCCGGTGGTGGTGAGCCCCGAAGTGATCAATGCGTCGGATTGATTGGCAAATTCGCTCCAACGAGTTCCCCCTCCGCTTTCGATCGAGGGTGACCACCACTTCTCCTTCCAAACCAAGCCGCGGATGGGACTATCCCAACGCCACGTCAGATAACCCCGGGCAACGAGATAGCTGCTCGTACAAATCTGAAGCGCGATCCACCACCAGCCTTTCGTTGGCAATGGCCCTTTGAGAATATTCTTTGCCTGAATGATCGCCCTAATCAGCTGAAATCTTCAATTCATTCCCAAGTTTCGAAGCCCAAAGACTGAGACCCTCTGGAATTGCATAAGAGGATGTCTCTTCGACAGCTTTAAGGCCGCTACTTTTGTCCACATCTACAGTCCTGATGGTCATTCCCTTGGACGTAACCTCGATCCAGTCGACCGCGTTGAACGAGGCTGCGTCAACCGTCCAGGATTTCTTGTCATTTGCCTCACGAAGAGGAGCGCCCCAGCAACCTTCGCCAATAAATACAGTCGCATTAGGATCATTTGGAGCATGAGTGAAGCCCTCATCTCCCCGCGGGTCAGGCTTAATGGGCAGCGTCCACTTCACCGCGTGTGAATCTGATTCAATCCCAAGATCCAAGCCGTTTTCATAGAAAGTTCTTGCCCAGAGAAACGGGTTTTTTCCTTCTGGTTTTTTAGACACGTGGGGTCGCATAGGTTTGTGGTATCCAGCAACCAAGTGTGTTACTGATTCGCGGCTGGCCTTAAGGTCCTTCGCGAGCCATTCCCCCTGCGCTCCGTCAGCGGGAATCTCAGAATTTAGCGCGTAGTAACGAAGCATGTTGCCACCGATGCTGAGCGCGTAGTATGCGTCCTTAGGGGTGTCAAAATAATGGTAGATTGTACGGGGGCGCCTCTCGTGATTTCCCCGGTGAGCCACGATCGGGATGATGTTTCCATCATCGCCTATCATTTTTTGCCAGTCGTCCAGCCAGGCGCGCCAGTCTTTTGCATTATCGCCGGAGATCATGTCCCCGGTAAAAGCAATAAAGAGTGGCCTTAGCTGGCGGCAAATTCGGTTTGC
>CEWH01142674.1_pt1 | contig 52882 bp, 45 predicted proteins | sample 531231 | NCBI WGS metagenome assembly CEWH01 (sample SAMEA2622316, study PRJEB7988) | marine metagenome | biome: marine biome (ENVO:00000447); feature: surface water layer (ENVO:00002042); material: "saline water (ENVO:00002010), including plankton (ENVO:xxxxxxxx)" | depth 5 m | reverse complement strand
CACTACACACACACTACACACCTTTTTTCCACCACCCTCTTTGGCCTTAAAGAAACCTAGGTTTCCTTAAACCTTCCTATATTAAGTTTTGCTTCGCAAAACTTATCAGAACTTTAGAAATTCAACAAAGTCCGAATAAATTATAATTAATCATATAAAGATATTAGTAAATATTATAAAATTTCCGTAGTAAAATTAAAAAAAAAGAGTTATGTATATTTTATTTATTAATTATTACTATAAATATAATTTTTAATGTAGTTTAGATAAATGCACTCCCCACAAAAAGTCGTTTTCAGCGGGGCAAATTATACCACATAGGACTGATCGCCCTATCTCTCTAGCCCGGAGTAAAGGTATAAATACTAGTTCTACTAGTTTAAAGACACGCCTGTGAGCTCAATCGAAACGACAAAAAAAACACCATCACACTCTACATAGCATGATACAAAATGATTCTTATAGTAATGTTGGGATTACTCCTGCACGTTTTAAAATATTGAAATGTAGGGTTGGCCTCCTATTGATCAATATACGGTATCAGGTCCTAATATAACTATTAAGGAGGGTCTAGTATATGCTAAAACTCGCCTGCTACAAATTAACTCGCAGTTTTTACTTATTAATTAATTATTTATATAATAAATTCTAAATAAAATTTATTATAAATATAAAAAAAATAGAAAGCCGGTTTAGGTTTTTTATTCAATTTATACATACTTCAATTGTCTCGTTTTTATAAATTCCAACAACTTCATAATTATCAATATTTAATATTATATTTTCTTGGGTTTTAAAATACATTTTTCCATTAATTTCTATCTTTTTTACCTCTATTTCTCCTATCTCTTCATTATCACTTTCCTCTATATGAACTTTCTTAGGTCTTCCTCTAGTTTTTTTTTGAAGATTATTTTTTTTTTCTTTTAAATCATATGATAAATTAAATAGTTTTAATGCATTATGCACCTCATCTAAACTATATCCCATCTTTTCCATGAATTTATCATATGGAATTTCCTTTTTCCCTTCCGGCGTTATAAATTCTCCTGGTTTACTTTTACTTCTCTCCTCAATTCTTCCATATTTTAATTTTGAGCACGATTTACATACTTCATTGGTTGTTTCTTTTCTACACTGTGTATATAATCCGTGGTTATAAATAACTGCTTTACAACATTTATCGTTAATTACTCCACAAAATGGTAAAATAATATCTTTTGGTTCAAATATAGGAGTTGTGCATTTTGTATCGATTTTAATTTCAAACATCTGGTCTAATGCTCGTTTAATATTTTCACTTGAAGTATTATATAATGAACTTATGATTTTAAATGCAATGTCAATATCCATCATGTCAGACATAATTATCTGTTTTTAATTAATAATTTTAATTATAATTATTATTTATACGGTCAATTTTTTTTTACATTTTATTAAAATTGAAACCAACAATATAAATTATATCATGAATAAAGATGTCTTATTATTGTTTTATATGTGAGGCATTAATAAGCGAAACTTTATTTAAAGCATACGATAAAAATTTATGTTCTTCTAATTGTAGAGAATGTTTAATTAAAAAATTTAATTTTAATAATAAATTTAAATTAGAAGAAAAAAAAAATAAATATATAAAAAAACCATCCAATTATAGTTATATTCTTGAAAATAAAGAACCACAACCTGTAGATGTAAATGTATATCAACCTTTAACAGTTAAATATGAAAAACCAAATACCATTTATTTATCACAATTAAATAATTTTAATTTACCAGTTTTAAAAGATAAAATAACTAATGAAAATTCTAGCCATGAAAAAGTAAATAGAGGTAGTTGTATTTATATTTATAATACAAATTATGATATATCTTATTCAGAATACATGTTAAGTAATATTGCAAATATTATCAAAAAAATAAAATTATGGTAATATATAATATAGAACGCTGTACAAACAAATGATGTAACAAAATAGGAACAGAATATTACAGTAGACCAAGAAAGAAGACAAAAAATTAAGGTATTTACGTTTTACTAACAAAAAATATACACCAACTAAAAAGAAGGGAATAAATAGTTTAGTGTAAATAAAAATATATAAATTAAATAAATATAAGGTTAATGTATTAATTGAATTAATTTCCAAATCGGCGTAGGTTTATTTGAAGACCACATTGTTAAATTTCTTACATAATGTCTACAATCATAAATACCAAGTATATATTTATGTTCTATACTTTTTTCATATTCTATTATTTCGTCTAAAGTTTTATCTGAATAAGCCCAAAATAAAGTTTTTGAGCTTAATTCATTTTCTAAATTATCTAAAAAAAAATAATATAAATTATCTAAATTTATACCTCGTATATCATATCTAATATTAGAAATTATTGATTTAAATGTTACTCCTATATGATATATGTTGGTTCTAGGAAAAAGCAATTCTATATGAATATATACTTTTGTTTTTCTATTTATTAAATACAATATTTCATTTTTTAAATTTAAAGGTGATATATTATTAGTAATAAAATCAGTAATATTATATATAAAAATTGAATTAACGGATAATATTTTGTTAGTATTATGATTTAAATTTTTATAATCAAATATTTTCATTGTTTTTTCTTCTTTTAAAAAATTTAAACGCGTAATAGTTTTCTTATAGTTATTTTTATTTACTTCTAAGCGTATATCCTGACTATTATCCAATAAATTTAAATTATTATTTTTTACTACAGGAAATATTGGAAAATTCATATGAGAATTAACATTCAAAATAAATGATATTATATAATACATAAAAAAAAACATATATTATATAATATAATATATTTATGATTTTATATTAAAATCAATTAATTATACTATAAACGCCATTTACTAGTGTGTATTTGGCAATAACATTTGGATTTACTATATTGGAAATTATTTCTTCTGATTTATAAATATTTCCAAAATTATCAATATAATATAAAATCCCATTAATTTCCTGTGGCCATACAGCCATTTTTGTTAGGGTTTCTTCATTACACTCTCCGCACGTAATTATTCCATGAGGACGATTTTTATCATGGGTACCACAATAACAAGAATCATCTTTTTTTTTTCGGGTACACTGTTCTCCATTTGCACGTTTAGCATTACAACGTAAATAATGAGGAACAATAGACTTAACTCGTTTTCTCTTACTAAAATCTTCTTTTTCTAACGTAAGAGAATTATAATCATAAATGAATTTTAGCAACTCACTTTTACTTGAAAAATCAATAGTGCTATTTTGTTCAATCCAATCTTTAATATCGGATTTAAATTGATCTTGATATTCGTTTATCTTAGAAGTTACCCGTTTCTCCATATTTACCTACATAATATATTTATAGTTTTAAATCAATTTTAAATATATTTTATTTTTTTTACATTAATATACAATTGATGTAATTACATTTAAGTTCATTATTATTATCTTCCTGATTATTATCTTCTTTATTTTCATTGTCTATTATTTTATCAATATCTTTTTCTAATTTTACAATAATTTCATTTTTTATTGAAACTTCTGATTCTTGTATTGGTATTGAAATATCACTTACTGTATTATCTCTTTCTAACTTTTCCGGAGAAACAGAAAAATAAGAACTACTATTATCAATTATTAAATCACTTACTGGAGAATATGAAATATTACTATTAGTGTCAATGTTACTAGAATTATTAATATCAATATTGCTGTTACTATTACTATTACTAATACTATTACTATTACTATTACTGGTTGAATCACTTATACCGGATATCATACAATTTAATTCATTTATAATATTATTTTTTGTATCAACAGGAACATCTTTACCAGAATTGTCAGTAATATTTATTAAATTTCTTATTTCATTTTCTTCATCTTCTTCTAAAATAATACTTTTTACATCTGATAATTTACAGTCAATACTATTTTTTGATTCTTCCAATTTTATATCATAATTTATTTGACCATGAAACAACTTTGTTTTTACCAAAAATCTCGCTAAATATGTTTTATGAAAATTATTAAAAGTATTAGCATTATCAGTAAACAAAACTATATGATTTTTTAAATAATTGTTATTATAATTGACTTTACTAATTAAATTGTCAATGTATAAACCAGATTGTTTTTTTATTTTTTGTAACTCTAATTTGTGTTCTCGTTCGAGTAATTCATTTTGAAGTATATCTATTACTTGAATAATATCATTATATATATCACAAGTGCTATCAAAATTATAACCATGTATATTATTTAAATCTTTAAATACTTCATAATCTTTACTTTCATATTGTTGAACAATATTTTTATTTAATGTTAATATATATTCACTATCTGATAAAAATTTACTTACTTGTTTAAATAACTTGTAATAATCTCCATAAATTCTATTATCTATTATTTTAAATGTTTTTTGATAATTATCTAGTTCTAAATAGATTAATTTTGTTTGAAAATGAAATGAATCTAATCCTCTATCAGTTTCATGTATATTATTAATGATTAATTCATTATATATACTTTTTAAAGTTTCTACTTTCTCTTCTAAAGACTTAATTAAAGTTATAATTGATTCTCTGAGATTCCTTATATCGTTAAAATTATTTTTCAATACTAATAAATTTAACATTTTTCAATTCATATAAATATTACACGAAAAAAAATTGATTAAGTATAATTTAACCTACTATAATTATATATGCCATTTACATTACTCTCTCGAATTTTACCAATTGAAATTGCATATATTATATTTGATTACATAAAACTTCAAAAAACCCAACAAATTTATTGGGAACAATTATATTCTCCGGCATCTCTTATAATAAAGAATCTTGTTAAGATATATTCTAATTATGAGATGGCATTTAATCCTATTTGTAATAACATCGACCAAATAAGTATAATTGCTAAAATCACTAATAAACTAACTTCACGGGGACTTATTCAAAAAAATATCTATATATACATGGATGAATATATAGATAATTTAGATACATTAAAAAAACATTTACAATTTCATTTAAAAGATATAAGGCAAATTATACTATTAAATCATGTAACAAGTGAGTGTATAAATAAATTTATTTACTAATCAATTTCATTCTGCCAGTTACAAGTATGATAATGGTGCATTTCGTGATTATTAATACTTTCATCCCAACTGAATACTGTTGTAAATTTTACATTGTTCCATACATCATAGTTCAAACCTTGAAAACTATCTTTTTTTACTTGTGGTGCAGGAAATACAAAACTCTGGGCATTGTTACCAAATGAACTTCTCCAATCTGGTGCACCAGAATGAAACTGATTCCAATTATTAGCATCAGTTTTAATATTTTGTGATTGTCCAAAACTTGGTATTTCAAGATACTTGGAATTTGAATTACACATTTCTGCTAACCAACGCCGCTGAACTTGTGCTGGATTTCCAAGACCGCAAAAATTTGCCTTAAATGCCTCTCTATCAAAATTCATATATACATATTGGCGTCCATGTTTTGATGCATTTTCAATTGCCTTTTTTATTTCATCATAATATCTATATGTTAAAGACTTAAATAGTTGATCTTGTCGTGCTCTCTTTTTTTCCTCATATTCATCTACAAAAGTACGCTGCACTTCTTCTTTGTCATTTGCCATTTTACGCATTTGTTCAATAAATGTCGTCATCTTCACTATATGCTTTCTATTAATTTTTATTTAAAAAATCAATTTTTTTTTTAATCAAATTTTTAAAATCAATTTTTTACAAAATTTTTATATATTATTTATAACAATCTATTACAATTGACATTGGTCGCCGTGGATTTTTAACTCTTTCATCATTATCTGGTGTACGAGAAATATATCCCAAATTATAATCTATGTCTTTAATTATAGGATTATTACTATTATCATAATAATGTAAAAATTTTACTTTTTCCATATCAAAATCACTTTTTAATAGTATATCATATGTTGACTCGTATGTTGGGAACCATACATGACCACCATTTTCTACTTTATTATTTAAATAATCATAATATCCCCCACCACCAGGATCAAAAAATATCTCATTATTATCATCTTTTAATGCTCTATCATTCAAAATGTCACAATTATAATCAGGCATACTCATTCTTAATAATCCACCTGGCTTTAATATTCGATAAATATCATTAAGTATTGAAGGTAATTTATCTTTATAAATATTTACAAATACTTCTTCTGATTGAAAAATATCTACTGTTCCATCTAGTAATGAAATTTCATTACATAAATCATGTTGTATATGGTTATCATTTTCGAATTCAGGACAAACCCCTATAAATGGTATTTTAATACATCTATCGTGGGGCATTATACCAGCATACAAATAAATTTTATCATTTAACACTATATCAGAAAATTTAACCATTATATTAAGATATACTTTATATAGTTTTATATAGCTTTATATTGTTTTGTAAAATTTATCATTATTTATGAGAGAATAAACTAGAACAAGTAAGAAAAGATACACAAATAACCAAAAAATAAATTTTTATTTTTAAATAAATGCTATAGCACATTATTTATAATGCTTATAAAACAAATTAAGTTAAAGATAAGTAGAAAAATATATTATAAATTTATAAATGAAATATATTAAAATAGCATATGTTAATTATTGGAACGATCCATATAATGATAAATATCTAAGTATGTTTATAAAACACAATTTTAATTGTGATATAATTAATGTTAATTGTCATGATAATCCAGACATTTTAATAGCATCTGTATGCGGTAATATTAATATTATTGATAATATAAACGCCAAATGCAAAATTTTTTATTATGGTGAAAACTTAGATAGATATCCACCATATAATAATATTGAATTATTAAAAAGTAAATTTGATATTATTGCTGGTTTTAAATATACGAATAAAAAAGAAAAAATTTTTAGATTCCCACTTTGGTTAATATACTTTTCTTTTTATAATTTTAAAAATGAAGACAATATAATTAAATATATTGAAAATAAATATTATGAAAATGTAAAAAAAAATAAGACTATGTTTGCTACATTAATATCTAAACACGATAGAGGAGGTCAAAGAAAATTAATATATAATATATTATCTAATTACGGATATATATATTGTTCAGGAAACTTTAATAATAATACAAATAAATTAGGTCCAACACAAAAAGAAAAAATAGATTATATAAGTAACTCTCTATATAATATATGTCCTGAAAATTCTATATATGAAGGATATACTACAGAAAAAATATTTCAAGCTTTTGAAGCCGGTACAATACCATTATATTGGGGCTATGATTTACCTGAAAAAGAAATTTTAAATAAAAATAAATATTGTTTTTGCAATATAGACGATAATAATATTTTAAAACAACAAATAGAAGATGTTGTAATAAATAAAAATAAATATATTGAAGGAAAAATATTTAATGAAAATGCAAAAAACGTTATTGAAACTTATTACAATGATTTAATAAATGAAATAAAAATATATATTTAAATATTGTTTAAATAATATATTTATGTATAATGAATATTTGTTATATAATTTTAACTTGTCAAAAAAATATAAACAACAAAGTATTATGGCAAAAAAAGTATATGTTTAAAAATAAAACACATCATATTTATTATATATCAGCTAAAAATGATATTAAAAATAATATATATGGTTGGGATACAATAGATGATTACAATAGTCCAGCTATTAAATATATTGAATTTTTTAAAAATATGAATCTTAATTATGATTATTATTGTTTTATAGACGATGATACATTTATAAATTTAAAGAATCTAGATTTATTTTTAAAAACCATTGAAAAATATTATAATAACAAATTATTTATAGGATTTGCTCCATCTTTAATAAATAATGATAATATATTAATTATTGATAATGAAAAAATATATATTGAAAAATATAAATTAACGAAATCAAAAGGTTTATCGGGAGGTGCTGGATTTGTAATTAATAACTTATTATATCATGATATAAAAAATTATATTATAAACGAAAATAATAAAAAAAAATTATATAATTTAAGTTTTGACAAAGGGAAATATTATAGTGATATATTTATTGGTTCAATTGTTAAAAATTTTAATGATGTTACTACAGTAGTTTCAGAAAAATTTCATATGTATAATCATACTCATTACAATAGTCTAGATCTAAATAATTTTATTAGCTATCATTATGTTAATAGTGAAGAATTATTTAAATTTTATTCTGGTTATCTATAATATTAAAAATATGTCTATATACATATTCTTCTGACAAATATGTTTTTGCAAATTCTAAAGCATTATTTGCTATATATAAACTTTCATTATAATTATTTAAAATCCAATTTGTTTTTTCTATTAAATCAGATAAATCACGTTTTACTGGAATATAATGAATATACTCTTTTAAATTTTTAAAAAAAAATTCTTTATATGGTCTATCAACTACCAATAATGGTTTATTAGAAAATAATAAGTATTTCAATCTTGCCGAATATCCTCCTCCCTCGATATCTAATAAAATTGAATAATCTTTCATAATATCAATTATTGATTTAAAATTTGTTTTTGTGTAAGAATCTACATGAATAATATCAAATAGATCTTTATTATTATTACCTATATTTAATAATTTTTTTCTATTATTGTTAGTTCTATTTGTAACATTAATATTACCATACCAGCCAACTTTATTATATTTATAATTATTATTATTAATATTCAAAAAATAATTTTTTGTATAAAATAAATTATTATTTTGATATATATCACATACAAAATTGAAATCAGGAAAACATTTTTCAAATTCATCATTTTGTGTTACATAGAAAATTGTATTAGAATTATCCAATAATTTTTTTATATAATTACTTTTATTTCTCATATCGTTATTTTTACTTGAATAATTTAAATCATATGTACATATTATAATTTCTGAAAAATTTTTCAAATTATATATTTTGTCTGTATTATTTATTAATACTTTAACACATTCATTCCTATTTTCATAGCCCCTTTCAATTTCATTGAAAATTAAATTATTATCTATTTTTTTTACAGATAACATTAATATATAATTTATATTTATAATATTTATATGTATATATATAAATTATATATATAATTTATATTTATAATTTTTCACAAAAAATAATTTTGTTCTATTAGAAAGAAATAAAAATACTTTAAATGATATAAAAATGGTAAAACAAGGGGATCTTATTTATTGTAGAAATAAAAATATTAATACTATATTTAAAAATTATCAAAAATAAATATAAATATTAATTAATATAAAATATACAATGTTTGATACAATAATTTTAGTTCCATATAGAGATAGACTAGAACACATGAAATATTTTGTTGAAAATTATTGTCCATTACTAAAAAAAAATGTACCAAATAGTAAAGTTGTTTTTATTGAGCAAGACTTTTCAAATAATTATTTTAATAGAGGTATGTTATTAAATATAGGTTTTGATTTGTATAAAGACAAAACTAAATTTTATATAACACATGATGTTGATATTATACTTAATGAAACCATTATTCAAGAATTATTTAATATTAATAATTATGATGTTGTTAAAATTTTTACGGCGGGTAAACTATCATTCGGAGGGATTGTGAAATTTTCACACGACGATATATTTTATGTAAATGGTTTTCCTAATTATATTTGGGGTTGGGGTATAGAAGATAGAGTTCTATATTATAGACACAAAATTTTAAATAAAAATTATAGAGATTCTAATTACGGATTGGAAAAAAGTAAAGAAAATATTATTTTTTTACCACATAAACATAATGGTAATAATACGCATCCCGACAATTATTCAAGTAAGAATAATATTTCAGATAATGAAAATAAAATTTACAATAGTAATAATCTAATATTACAAAAAAAACATATTATGTCCTCTGGGTTAAATAATTTAAAATATAAAATTTTAGAAAAAAAAATTATAAGCGATTATGTAGAAATTATAAAAGTTAATATATAATTCTTATTCTTATTAATATTATTATTAACTATATAATATATTATTTAAAAAATTATTAAAACTATTTTTTGAATGTACATTTTTTTGATACCAATTATAGCAATTGTTTGACATAAATTCCCATTTTTCTTGTCTAATATTTGATAATATTGTTTTTAAATTTTCTGGATTATTACATCTTATATAATGTATATTTTCTTGTGGTGGATCCATATAAGAATCTATTGAAACCGACTCTGTAATAATTGGAACAGTTCCTAATGCCATTAATTCTACTTCACGATGACATTTTGATCCATAACCTCTCATACATAAACCATATTTTGCATTCGCTAATTGTTCTAAATATTGTTGTTGTGAAAATTTATGTTGTGTTCCTTGTGTACAATGATAAACATCTAATACATTTTCCCAATTATTATTGGTATTTCTATATTGATTTTGTACATTATTTTCAATATTTCCAATAAATATAGATTCAATAGTTCTCTCTGAATATAGTTTCAATTTATTGTTTTCTAAAAATTTTTCAATTATAAATGGTCTTCTTGGCCAAAATATCCAAGGTTTTACATTTAAATTATTTTCTCGCAATAATTTACCTTCTTTATTTATATCTCCATTACCTAATAATATTAAACTAGTATTTGCTAAATCTTGATTAAACCATTCATGTGTTGGTCTATCATATAGTAAAATATGGTTTCCTAACATACAATGTCCATTATCTATTAATTCAATATTAACATCATTATTATTTTTTTTATATAATAATGCTAATTCCCTAAAACTATCATTATTATGTCTCCAAATCCCTTGTTGAGGTTGTTTTGGTATTTTAATAGTCCAATTTTTATTTATAATTCTATCAATAATTAATAATTCTTTATAACGTTTTAATTTTCGTAACGCATTAATAAAAATATTATTAACTTGAATAAAACGTTGATCATGAAAATGAGTATGTAAAAATACCAATGGTTTATCTCCAATATTTAATTGATTATTATTAATATTTATAGAATTTATTACTTCTTGTGAATTATTTGCTAATAAAACTCTCCATGGCATAAAATTTACTTCTTTACCAAATTCTTGAAAACTATATTTTTTTGCTAAGTCTTCGATTGATGCTTGATCATGATAACGTGAAGTTTTTGTAAATTCAATCCAATCATTTGGAACATTTTTATTTTTTGTCCATAAACATCCTCCATTATAATATCCTACTTCATCTGTATTACTTTTTTTTACATAATGCGGTGATAACCCTAATTCTTTAGTTTTATCAATACAATTAATTGGATTTAAAAATAATATATCACTATCTAAAAATATTGTATCGCTTTCATATTCCAATGCATATTTTATAACATTTGCTTTTTGCATTTGAAATTCATCCCATATATTTTCTTGAACCATAATATTTCTGTTTTTATTACTATATTTATCTAATGATGTTTTTAAAAATAATTGTAATTGAATTTTTGGAATAAAATTTTTAATTAAATTTTCAGTTTCACTATCTACTAATCCATAAACTTTTGAATTATTATGATGTATTGATAAACTTAATAACATTCCTATTAATTCATGACTACAATTAAATGTTGAAATAAAACAAAAACTATTTGATTCTGTCATAAAGTTAACTTTATTATTAATAATAAACTTGACTTTATATTATTATTAAATATTTTTATATTTGTCTATAAATATTCTATATTACATTTATATCTATATAAACTTGTTTCATTTTCATTACAATGCGAAAGTAATATATTATTTCCCAATAATGAAGCCGATGCAGCAAATGAAGAAAATTTTGGAACCATTATTATTTTTTTACTGTGTACCAATGAAAAATAATCTTTATAAATATCATCATCTATAGTATTTAAAAAGGGATCAGCTGTATAATAATTCTTATTTAAATTATCAAGTAAATATTTTTTATATTTAGTATCATCTGATGCAACAAAAATATACATTTCTTCAGTAAAACTATTTAAATAAGTTATAGTTTTTTGTAATTTTTCAATAAAAAAAGCATAAGTAAATTCATCTTTGCCTCTATTATTTAATTTATCTGTAGTTCTTATATGAATTGAAATATATGATAAATCTGTATTTATATTTTTACAATAACTAATATTTTTAGCAGCATTTATCATTTGATTATTATTATATATACCAAAATTAAGTTTCAAATTTTGATTATTATGAAAATTTGTGTCTTGAATTAAAATATTTTTACAATTTAAAAGAATATTATAACTTCTGAAATCATATTTATTATTCCAATAATAATTACAAGATATATCATTTTCTATACAATAACATTCTATATTTATTAATTCTTCAATTCTATTACCTAAACCATCTAATCTACCATTAAATTTTATCATACTACCCATGTATTTATATATTTATAGTAATATTTATACTTAAATAAATATTACTATAAATATATAATTAAAAATGCATATTACAGAATATTTAAAAGATAATAATTATAAATCACCATATATATATTATTCACGAAATTATGTTTCTCAAAATGGAGAAGATGGAATTATAGAACAAATTTTAAATGAATTAGATATATCTAATGGTAATGTAATGGAATTTGGAGCATGGGATGGTATATATTTATGTAATACATATTTATTATATAAAACGGGTAATTTTAATGCAATATTAGTCGAATCTGATACCAATAGATTCAATAAACTAAAAAAAAATACAGAAAAATTAAATAATGTTGAAATTTATAATTGTTTAATCTCTCCAGATAGTGATAATATTAATTCTGTAGATAGTATAGTTAATAAAAGTAAATTTAATATAAATAATAATAATTTTACTATTTTAGTAATAGATGTAGATTCGATAGATTATTATATATTTAATGGTATACAAAAATATAATCCTATATTAATTATAGTTGAATGTATTAATAAATATAAAATAACTGATGAATATATTAATAATGACGGAGCATCCCTTTATTCATTAACACAATTGGCTAATAGTAAAAATTACACACTCATTTGTTATAATTTAAATGCATTTTTTATAAGAAATGATTATATTAATAAATTAAAATCTTATAATAATAATTTGTCAATAAATGATTATGATGCTCCTGTTAAAATTTTACAAAAAATAAATAAAGATGGTAATATATTTAATGATATAAATAACAATATAAGATATTATCAAAGCGAACAATATAATACTATTATTAAAAATGAATCAGCATAATTTTAATGACTTGTATTTTCAAAAGTTATATTTAAATTTTTATTTTCTAATATTTTATAATTATTTTCTTGTAATCGTTTTACTAATTTTTGTGTTAAATTATTAGGATCTTTGTTTTTTAATAATAAATCAAATTCTATACATAAATATGTCGGATATATTTCATCATCTAACATTTGATTTAAAACATCAATTTCAGAACCTTCTATATCTAATTTTAATAAATCTATTTTACTATGATTATATGTTTTCATAATATTTTTAATAGAATCTACTTCTACTTCATCATAATCATTAGAAAACATATTTTTTACTAATGATTGAGAAACATAATTTGGATTATTTTGTTTATAAAATCTTAATTTGGTTTTTTCTTTATATAAACCTTTATTTATATAAGTATAATTATCAAAATCAGGATCTAAATCTATTATATTATATAAATAATCTGATTGAATATTACCAGAAAAATTATTTATTTTAGTATTATAAAATTCTTTCACTTCTTCATAATGTTTTATTGCTCTTTGTGTTGGATCTATTAAAAATATTTTGCAATTATATTTATCTTCTAGTTTTAAATCAAAAGACATATCTTCTCCTACACCTCCAGAATATATAATACTATTACTATCTAACTTTGCATCTTTAGGTATTGACCAACCACCATAATTTGTACCAAGAGTTTCCATTATTTTATATTATTTAATAATATAAAATAATATTTAATTCTTTATTATAATATTATATTTTTTAAAAATCCACAACAACTATAATATTTTTCCCAAATCTCTCTATTTTGTTTTTGAATATTATATAAATTATTTTTATTATTTTCAAAATATTCTTTTACAATCTTTATTAAGTCTAAATTTTTGTTTTTTATAGAAATTTCATCTAAAACAATACCGACTGAATTTAAATCATATTTATCTTCAAAAGGATATACAGAATCTGTTTTTACTAATATTGGTATTCTACCCATCATCATTACATCATAAAAACGATAACTAAAATTTCCTGCACCTCTGTAACAAAAAGTAAATAAATTAGTATCTATATTTTCAATATACTCTTTTCTTGCTTGTAATTTATCAATACCTGGTGCCCAAAACCCATTTCTTAATATAAAATTTGTTTCAATATTACTATTTAAAAATAAATTTAAATAACTATCTCGACCATGTATTTTATGACCGCAATATCCAATAGATAATTTAGGATTTTGTAAATAATTATTATCAAAATAATCAGGTGAAAAAGCAGGTAATGAAAATTCATTTTCATTTTTTGTTGATTTATTAAAACTTGTTCTATAAATTTTTATATATTGACTATAAGGTAATAATGGCTTATCATAATCATCATTAAAAAATATATATAATGGTTTTTTCAAATTCTGTGATAAATTAAATAAAATGTTAAATTTATTATCATTTGTACCCGCAAATTTATATGGAAAAACTATTATATCACAATCCTTAATATTATCTACATAAATAAATAATTTATTACATGTTTCAATAACATTATTGTATCTTGATTCTCCTTTAAAATTATAATTATGTGGTTCTATAGTTAAAGAATTATAATTATTTAGAATACCAAATAATATAATTTGTTCAGACGAAAATTTAATATAATCTTTTAATGTAAAAATTTTTATCATAATCTATATTAAAATATAAAATTTATATTTAATATTAAATAAAATAATTTTAATTAAATGTTGTTAATTTCATATAATTTTCATCTGGTTCGTCTACTTCATATAAATAATCTACATTTTTTATATTATTTTTATCTATGCTTTTACTCTTCCAAAAACACAAAAATACTTTTACGTCAAAATTTGAAAAAGTATTTTTTAATGATTTTATAAAATAATTTATATAATCTATATTTGGTCTTATTGGTCCAGAAATTAATAAATGAATACTTTTATTAGTCATATTATTATATATTATTCATTATGTTTAATATAGTATTCATTATCTTTAATGTATTTTTCTATCATTTTTTTATGTTCATTTGCTAATTTATGTGTGTTTTTTCTTAAATTATTTAAATTATGATTAAACAACATATTATTATCAGTAAAATATTTATCATTATTTATATCATACCTAGGTTCTCCACCTAAATTAACAGCTAAGTGTTTCTTTAATGGATATAAATATTTTGGATAATAAACCATATTCATCCAGTCATCACAACACCAATTTTTTATTTCTTTTGGAAAAAACCAACCAAATATTTCCATATGTTTTCTACTTACAAAAGATTGTGTTAGTATTCTATTATTATTATTTATTGGTCCGGCAATTCCAATATCATTATGTTCTCTTAATACTTTTATACAATCATTTATCCATCCTTTTGTTCTAAATTCCATATCATCTCCGCATTGATAAAAATAATCGCAATCAGATTTATATGCATATTCAAATAACTTATTCCACATTAACGTAACGTAACCTTTTGTAATATTTTCCATAGTAATAAATTTAAACTCTATGTTTGGATATACTTTAGAAAATCTTGTTATCTCTCTTTTTTGGGTTTCATTATCAAAAATTCTATCATCTTTATCAATCCCAACATAAAAAATATAACTATGTTCTTTATCAAAAGTTAATAAAAATGTTTTTAATGTTAATTGGTATAAATATGTATCTTGCATCATTACCCAATTATCTCTATTTTTACTTGTTGCCAAAATTAAAGCACCAATTTTATATGCCATATTTAATTATTATAATTAGTATAAAATTATACTTTTAATTTATTTTATTTCAACATTATCTTTTTATATATTAGAATGACCCGATTTGAATTTAGAAAAACAGAAAAAAATAATACTGAAACAACTGAAAACAAAGAATCAAAAGAAGAAACTAAAGATGATGTCGATGATACTTTACAAAATTACTATGCAGAATGGTCTAGTCAACACGAAAAAATTTTAGTTGAATGGGCCGATAAAGCAATTGTTTATAGATGGTTACATTCTGAATCTCATTTAAGTTATGCTTCTAAAACTAGATGGTTTACTATACCTATTATTATTGTATCTACTCTTACTGGAACTGCTAATTTTGCACAAGAAAGGGTTCCATTACATGCTGTTCCATGGTATAATATTGCTGTTGGAACGGCCAATATTATCGCAGGAATTGTTACTACTATTCAACAATTTCTAAAAATCAATGAACTTAATGAGTCGCATCGAGTTTCTTCAATTGCTTGGGATAAATTTTATAGAAATATTAAATTAGAATTAGCTAAATCTAGAAATGAGAGAATGCATGCTTATCAAATGCTTAAAATATCAAAAGAAGAATTCGATAGACTTATGGAAACTAGTCCATCTATTAATACCAGAATAATTAAAAAATTCTATAAAACTTTCTCTGGCGGTGAACTTAAAGAAAATCAAGAACCAAGTGATAAACAAATATCATTTTGTGAAATATTTAAACCTGAAATTTGTAATGTAATACAAAGCACTAGACATGCTGTTTATAAAGAGACTGCTGAAGAAATTGCTAAAAATAAAACTAAAAATTTAGTTAATTTTGTTAAAGAAAATAATGAATTTAGAAAAAAATCAATAATTGTAGATAACTTTATAAATGATTTTTCACTTGAATTTAATAGAGAACCTACTTTTGATGAAATTTATGATAATTTACAAGACAAAGTATCAAATAATGTAATTAATAATATTATTAATAATAATAATACTAATAATACTAATAATGTTTAAACATTTTGTATATCTTGCATAAATAAATTACTTGGTTCCTTTTCTAAAAACATATTAAATATTAATATTGCTATTATCCACATCATAAATGGTATATAATATAATGGGTCTATATCAAAAAAATTACCCATTAAAGATATTACTGATGTAAATACAATAATTCCTATTATTGAAGTTATAAAATTATTCATAATATTATTATATATATACATTAAATTAATAATTTTATAATTTTATTTATTTTGTTTAATTGTTAAACTAGGTGTTTCTTTTATTGGACGATTATCTAGAATAAAACTACCTACATCACCGGTATCAATTTCTGGATATTTCTCAAAATAATTATCTAACATCTTTAATAAATAATCTTTATTTATTGGAGCTTTTACTTTGTTTTTTCTATATACTAATTTACCATTATTTATATCTATTCCATCTATTTCATTTTTTTCCATTATTTTTATTAATGAATCTGATAATTGTTTTTTCTTTCCTCGTAAATCTTTTAATAATTTTTGTATATCATTCATCTTAGTATTTATTGCCACCCATTCTTTTATTGTATTTACCAATAACTCTTTTGACTCAGACATATTAAAATAATATATAAATAAATTCGTATATTATTTTTATAATTTATTTAATTTTCTGACCAATTTTTTATTTTATTTTTATTTATAATTATTCTATTTATTAATTCTTCCTTGTTACCCCCTACCTTACAACCATTTAAGTTTAATATTTTTTTTAATTCTGGAATCTTCCTTTTTTTATAATATATAAATTGCTCCATATTTTCATTTTTTAAAATTATCTCATCTTCTCTTGTTGATACCAAATGTTTATTACAAAATATACCATTATCCGTTTTACATCCTGATTTTACACATTTTTTTCCATTTTTTACATGTTCACATTCATATATTTTTAAACAATATTCTTCTGGAAAAGTTACTCCTCGTAATTGCTTTACTGAATAATACTTGAAAAATGGTAGTAATTTATTTGTTATATTTCTACAATATGGACATTTAATTTGATTTATTTTTAATTGTGCATTATCTAATAATCTTCTTGTTTTTTGATAAACCACTTCATTATATAAAGCTTCATAATTGAATTTATGACCACAATCTAATTCTATATTATTATTCTCTAAATTATCATTTGTTATCATGCATGTATTCTCTTCCTTTGTTATATCTTCATTTAATATATTATTAAATAATTCTATATTAGATTTTGAAACTTTTTCCATTAAATATATTATTTTTTAATTTTTAAATTTTTTAATTTTATAATTATTTAGTTATTCAATTAGTAGTTAGTTAATAATAATAATAATATGCATATTTATATAATTATTATTATGTCTTTTGACAAAACTACTTGGGGAAATAGTGTATGGTACATTTTTCATAGTTTAGCATATAAAATTAACGAGTCACACTTTAATGAAGTTAAAGATGATTTTATATATATTATTAAAACTGTTTGTTCAAATCTTCCTTGTCCTGAATGTTCAAATGATGCAATGAATGAATTAAATAAAGTGCAATTTAATAATATTAAATCAAAAGAAGAACTCAAATTATTATTATTTAATTTTCATAATCATATTAATAAAAAACTCAACAAACCAATTTTTGAATTATCTAAATTAGATGATAAATATTCTAAAGCTAATCTAAATGCTATATGCAACAATTTTTATATTATTTTTATGTCTAATTCTAATATACCACAATTAATGAGTGCATCATTTCATCGCAAACATAATTTACCTAAAATCAAAATTGCAATAGAAAAAATTATTTCTAAATGTAATTAATTACCACATTGGTTTTTCTCCTCTTTTATAAGTTACACATTTAAATTTTTGGTCTGAAGGCTTTTTACATCCTTGTGCATTACTTTTTATTTCACTAAAATATGCTAAATCTTTATATCCACTTCCAGCTATCATTCCATAATATAACATACCAAAACTAATTCCTACTATTGCACCTAAAACAACACCACCCAATGTTCCACACTTTTTCCATAATTCTGTTACAGAATTTATTCCAAATAATGCTACTAGAAATATCAATAACGGGTTATTTACATCATTATTTATATACATTGGAAAAATTAAATATGAACTAATATATCCTAATAATGCGGTGCTTAATATTGGAGAACTAAATATTACTCGTTCATGTAATAATTGTCCTCTTGTTACAAAGGGTAATATATTACATATAGGACTTGCTAAAGGACTTTGTCTTTCTTTTAAAAGACTTTTTAATAAATGTGTTAAATATGCTACAATTACTAAACCTATTAAAAATAATAAACCTTTTACTATACTATTATTTACTATTGAAAGCATAATCATAAAAAATGTTAACAAAAATGGTGCCATTATTGTTAAAAATGTTAATAAATTTGTTAATGTGAATGTTATTGATGATATTGGTTTTGCAATATTTAAGTCTGAATTTGATGTTGGACTTTCCATAATAATATATTTATTATATTAAATAAATATATTAATTATTTTTTATTTATTAAATCATAATATTTATGATATCACCATTATTTATAAAATCATATATTTTATTACATCAGAAATATGTTCTATTTCAAAAAATTCATAAGGATATAATTTATCGCTGTGTTTTTCATAAAATAACTTAAAATCTTTTGCATTATCTTTTGGATATAAAAAACATTTTACTCCTGCTCTTATTCCTCCTAAAATCTTTAAATCTAATCCTCCTATAGCTGTTACTGAACCTTGTAAATTGATTTCTCCTGTTAATGCAAAATTATTTTTAATTTTTTTATTTGTTAATAAACTATAAATTACCAATGTTATTGCTGCCCCTGCTGATGGTCCATCTTTTGGTGTAGCACCTTCAGGCACATGTATATGTATACCTTGTAATTTATTTTCTTCAAAATCTTTTAATATTTTTTTTTGTTGAGAAGATGTTAATAATGAAAATGCTAGTGTTTTTGCTACTGACATACTTTCTTTCATTACGTCTCCCTGCATTCCTGTTAATTTTAAATCAAAATATGTAGTTGTTGAAAAAAATTTACTTTCTATATGTAAAATACCTCCATTTCCATACGCATTTGCCCACAAACCATTCACTATCCCTACCTTTGGATAATCATTTATTTTTAAATATCGTATATAATGTCTTTCATATAATATATTTTCTATTATTTCTTTTGTAATTATTACTGGAATATTATATTTTTGAGTTCTTTTTAATAAATCCAGATTTATACTAGATATTAATTCAAATAATATTTCTTTTAATTTTCGCACACCTGGCTCATTTGTATAATTTTCTATTATATATTTTACTAAATCGTCTCCAAATTCTATCACATTTTCTATACCAAATTTTTTATAAAATTCTGGTAATAAATAATCTCTAGTTATTACTAACTTATCCTCTAATAATAAATTCTCAAATTTTATTCTATGTATACGATCTAATAAAATTCTATCTATTAATTCTACATCATTATATGAAAATATAAATAATGCTTTTGATAAATCTAAATCTATATTACTAAAATATTTATCCTGAAAACTATCATTTTGTGTTGTATCTATTAAATGCGTTAATATTCCTATTATCTCTTTTCCATGTTCTGTTCTACTTACTTTATCTAATTCATCTATAAAAATTATTGGATTCATTGTCTTCTTTTCAATTAATATATCTACTATTTTTCCCCAAGTTGAACCAACATATGTATAATTATGACCATCTAATATACTTCCATTTGATGAACCTCCTAATGCTATAAACGAAAATGGTCTACTTTCACCATTTTTATCTTTTAAACAATTTGCTAATCCTTTTTTTGCTAAGGTAGTTTTTCCTATACCCGGTGGACCCTCAAAACCAAAACAATAACCTGATTTTTCACCATTTATCCATTGACCTAATATTCTTTCTATTTGTTTTTTTGCATTTATATGCCCATGAACTGCTCCATCTAATGTATCATTAAAAGAACGAATATATTCTACTACTTCACCATTCTTTTTTCTTATTTTTTGAATAACTTTATCTGTATTTATTAAATAATTATATACCTTATTTCCATTTACCGATTCTATTAATATTATTATTTCTTTTAATAATTCTAATTTATTTTTATTATTTTCTATTATTTCTTTTATTGAATTTCGTATTAATCCTATATTATCATTTACAGATGCTGGTTTTGAAATTATTATTTCATATTTTTTACATATTAATACTATTGAATTTAATAAATGTAATAATACCTTCTTTTTATTTGTTAATGCATCATTTAATACATAATTTATTATATTACTATAAATAGGTTCTAACTTTTCACTAATTGTATCAATTATATTTAATATTTCTAATGAACTATAATTATCTTTATTTAATAAATCTTTTATTAACTCCATAAAATCTTTTATTGAATTATTATCAATCATATTTATATCCAAAACTTTTATCGGTTCTTTTAAAGAATTAAATAAATTATTTATATCTGTTTTTCTTGTTAATATATATTCTTCTGTATAAATTCCAAAAGGAATTTTTAACAAACCATCTAAATATTGTCTTGCTTTTGAACCAGAATCTTCTGATTTTGACTTTATTTCTTTCAATTTTTGCATAGCCTTTTCTTTTACATTATCTCCCGCTTTCATTAAACATATTTGCTGTTCTAATGGAACCTTATTATTATCAAAATTTGATAAATTTGTAGTGTATTCTATAGTGGTATACATAGCCTCTTTAAAACATTTCTTACATTCTAACGGCAAACTATCATATAAAATCTTTTGTTCTGTTGAATCATTTGATGATTGAATTTCTATAGATAGCAAATCATATAATAAATAAGCCAAATATTGAAACTCTTGTTTATAATTATTTAATAATAATTGAATTAGTATCGTTCTTTGTGTATATAATTCACTGCCTATAAAATCCTGAACCAAACTACTTATAGTCTTATTTTCTATATTTATAATTGAATTCATAATAAAAATATATTTATTGAATAAATCTTCATTATTATAAATTAAATAATCTTTTATTGTTAAATTTTTACTGTAATTTAACCAACTCTCTTCCACATATAATTCATTTTTATTATTATTATTATCTATCATAAATTTCTCCAAACTCATCTTCTCATTTTTTATATATATTTCTTCCACATTACTGATTATTAGTTCATCTGCCAAACAATTTATACATAAAGTTTTTTTATTTAATATATCATGTATCACTACCTTTACACCATAAACTCTTAACTTAAAATTTGTTGAAGTTCTCATCAAATCAAAACATTCTAATTGTTCTGTTTCATTAATAATATTTTTATCATCTATTATCTTATTTTTTGATATTTCTTTTGCCAGTATTTTTTTTCCACTGCGACTAGTATTATTTGTCCAATTTAATATTTTATAATTTATTGGATGTAAATATCTACATATTACATGTAATTTATTTCTTAATGTTTCATCTTTAAAATATTTCTCTTCGAATTCATTACTTAAACATATTTTTATAAAATTATTGAAATCATATATACCATAATTCTTTATTAATGATGATAAATTATTATTTATATATTGTAATTCATTCATTATATTTTCATTTGATATACTATTTATCAAATTTATTATTTTATCCAAACCATCTAAGCACATATTATATTCATTAGAAGATATTATATTCATTAAGTGATAATTCTTTACACCATATTGAATATCATTTACAATATGTTTAAAAAATTTAATTTTTTCAGCAAAATTATTTGACATTTGTTCTATTCTTATATTTAAATATATTTAAATTTTTATATTTAAAAAAAACATTTTTATATTTTTTCATTGTTTTTTATTTTAAAAAACATTTTACATTTTAATTTATTAAAATTGATTAAAGATTTATCTATTTTATATAATATATTTACCATTTATGGGCATTCCTTATTATTTTGCTAGTCTTATTAGAAATCATGAAAATATTGTTAAAAATTTAGAATCTATTTCAAATATTCACAATCTCTATCTTGATAGTAATTCTATTATTTATGATTCCCTAGATTTTACATTATTTCAAAATAAATCACAATTTGAAAATCTTATTATTCAAAATGTTATCCATAAAATTGAACTCATAATTAAAACTATTAATCCATCCAAAAATATTATTATTGCTTTTGATGGAGTTCCTCCTATTGCTAAGTTAAATCAACAAAAAAATCGTCGCTATAAATCATCGTATCAAGCCAACCTTTTTAATAAAAATACACCTTGGGATCCTACTGCCATAACTCCCGGCACTACATTTATGGAAAAATTAAATCTTAACATTAATAATCATTTTTATAAAAAATATACTTCCAATAATCTCATATTATCACTTACTGATGTTCCCGGAGAAGGCGAACATAAACTTTTTGAATTTATTAGAAATAATAACCATATTAATGATAATACTATTATTTATGGTATGGATTCTGACCTTATTATGTTATCGCTTAATCATAAAAAATATACTAATTCTATTTACTTATATAGAGAAACTCCTCATTTTATTAATTCACTTGATTCTACATTAAATCCACAACATAAATATCTTATTGATATTAACAAATTGGCCGATCAAATTTATTACCTTCTTACCGATAAAACATTCATTATTGAAAATGATTCTATCGAACTTTATTATAATAAAATATCTGATTACATATTTATATGTTTCTTACTTGGTAATGATTTTAATGAACATTTTCCAGCTATAAATTTACGTCATAATGGTATTACTATTCTTCTTGATTTATATAGAGAAATCTTTACTATTAATCAACATATTATTAAAGATGGTGATATAAATTGGAATAATTTTAAAAAATATATCGGTAAACTTGCACAAAATGAATATAATTTTATTAAAGAAAATTATAGAATTAGAGATAAACAAGCCAAAAGATTCTATCCTGAAAATACTGATGAAGAAATTGAATTAAAATTTAATCTTACTCCATCTTGGGAAAGAAATATTGAAATTTTTATTAACCCTTATGAAAAATACTGGCAATATAGGTATTATTATTCATTATTTAACATTAATATTGATGAAAACACCAGTGCTATTTCATGTATTTGTAAAAATTATTTAAAAACGTTACAATGGACATTCTATTATTATTCAAAAGATTGTATAAGTTGGACTCATAGTTATAATTATCATTATCCCCCGTTACTTGAAGACCTATACAATAATATTCCATATTTCAATAGTGAATTAGTTATTGAACCGGACAAAACTATTATTCATCCTTATTTACTTCTTTCATATGTATTACCAAAAAATAGTCTAAATCTCATTCCTAATACTAAAATATACAAATATTTACTGAAACATTATCCTGAATATTATAGACTTGATTATGAATTTCAATATGCGTTTTGTAAATATTTTTGGGAAGGACATGTATTATTTCCTCATCTTGACTTTCAAAAATTTTCAAATGAAATTAATAAACTAATTTAATATTTATATATACATCCTCTTATGAAATCTAATACCTGCCAAAAAAAACTCAACTTAATTAAATATAATATTTTTGTTTATTTAAATATTATATTTAAATATTATTAATTACTTACATATTCTAGACATTTTTCAAAAAATTCACTTACTGATTCTTTTTTACCACCTAACACACTTAAATCTGGTATATACCAATAATCTTTTTCTCCATCTTTAAATCCTAAAATTGCTGGAATTCCATTTACCATCTTTTTACTTTTAAATTTTGCATATAATTCTAATGATTCATCTATATCTATTTCATAAAATTTTATTGAATCGGGCAATTCTTTTACTAATTCTTCTACTAAACTTTTTATACCTTGACATGGTGCACACCAATCTGCTGTGAATTTCAAAATTATCATGTTTTTTGGTAATAATTCTTTTTGTAGTTTGAATAAATCTTGTTCAGTTAATCCTGCCCCCATTATTATACTATACTTTATTATTTTTAAATTATTTAAATTAACTTATTAAATTCTGACCAAAGCATATTGGATTAATACTATATTTAAAACTCTATACTAGTTCATTTGTTTAATTTTTAAATTTGTTTCTAAATTTCATTATTTATTTCAATATTATAAAAGCTATTAAAAATCCAATACAGCCACATATTAGGTCAACTATTGAATTCATATAACTATTATTTGCATGAAAAAAGAACGAGTCTTTTCTTGTTGGTCTTTTATTCTTATATACTTTAATATATGCTGAATGATAATCTTTTAATTCATATAATAAATGAACTATATTAAATAAAATAAAACTTTTTAATATACTTATTTTTAAATATTTATGTAAAATTATATACCCTAAAAATCCCGAAAATATATGTAGAAATGACATTATATCGAATGCAATAGGAGATTCTAAACTATCCCAGTTTTTCTCTTCTAATGATAAGTTAGAATTTATTATAAATTTATACATTTTAAATAGAAATATTTTTATAAATACTTTATTTTTTTAATAGTAAATAATAAAAAACTGATACTACAATCATAATTGTTACAATTATGAATATATTTAATATTATATAATTAGAAAATTTATGTATATAATATAATATTATCGTATAAATTACCCAAAATATACCACCTATAATTAGGTAAAGTAAAAATGATTCAATATTTTTTACACTTACGTTATTTAGATAATAATATTGAAATAAATTTACTATAAAAAAACTTCCAGATAAAAACCCATAAAATGCTATATTATTTGATGATTTTTTTATTAAATCTATTAACGTTAAACAAAATCCTATTATTAAACCTCCATATATAAAATTTATTCCAAAGATTTTAATTAAATTATCCATATTTATATAATTATATATTATATTTTTGAACTTAAAGAAACCCAAAAATACCCTATTTTTTGTTTTTAGACCATTATGCTCTCAAAAAAAAATAAATATATTAAAGTGCAAAATTTTTGAAATTTCCAAAAGTGAATTTTTTTTTCGATTTTGGACAAAAAAAATGTCTAATTTTAAATTTAATTTTGCCTTTATGAAATTCCGCCAAATTTGCACTTTTTTTTTGGTTTTAAATCATTAAGGTGCGAATATGTTAAAAAATTATAAAAACTTTTTGTGATGCAAAAAAAAAAAAATTATTTTTGCTCGTTTTTTCGATTTTGGACATAGTATAAAACTCCTAAAAATAGGAGCCAAATAAAGAGCCAAAAGTGGAACTATTATTTTTTATAACGATAATACTATTAAATTTTAAATATTAATTATGCTACATTATGACGATAGTAAAAGTATCCTATCAAAAAAGGAGCAAAACGAGCAAAAAAATCCACTTTTCCACTTTTTGATATTGACGATTTTGTCAATCCTAAGCAACCAAAAAAGGTGGAAAAAGTGGAAAAAATTATTATTTTTTTAAAACTATTTAGAAATATTTTAGTTGCCTATAATATACTATAAAATACTATGAAAAACGAGCAAAATGAGCAAAATATTTTTTATTGTGAATTATGTGATTATAAATGTAGTAAAAAATCAAATTTTAATAGACATTTATTGACAGGAAAACATAAAAAATTAGAAAATACTATAAAATCCAAAAAAAACGAGCTACAAGAACTCGAAAAAGAGCCAACAATAAAAGAAGAAATAATAGTAAAAGATTTCAAATGTGAATGTGGTAAGATTTATAAACATTATCCAAGTCTTTGGACACATAAGAAAACTTGCACATTTATTGAAGAGACGCAAATAGTAGAGAAAACGGAAGGAACAAATGATTATAAAGATATGATATTAGAATTAGTGAAAGAAAATAAAGAGATGCGAAATATGATGGTAGAACAACAAAAAACAATAGGAGAATTAATACCGAAAGTAGGTAATAATAATAATAATACAAATAATAATACAATAAATCAGAAATTTAATATAAATGTATTTTTAAATGAACAATGTAAAGATGCAATAAATATGAGTGATTTTATAAAACAGATAGAAATATCACTAGAGCAATTAGATTTTACGAAAACAAATGGATTAGAAAAAGGATTAACTCACGCGATAATGGAAAATATGAATAAATTAAGTGTTTTTGAACGACCGATGCATTGCACGGATGTAAAGAGGGAGACATTATATATAAAAGATAATGATACTTGGGAAAAAGATAAAGATAAATCAAAGATAAAACAGGTAATAAAGAAAGCGTCAAATAAGAATTATACGGCATTAACAAATTGGACAAAAGAGAATCCAGATTTTATGGAAGACGATGATAAGCAAATGTTTTATGCGAAGGCGATGTCAAAATTAGGGAAGCCATTAGATGGAATAGATGATAAAGTAATAAAGCATTTATGTAATAATACAAAAATAAAAGAAATAAAAGATGAATAAATATTTATAATAATTTTAATAAATATTTATAATAATTTTAATAAATATTTATTTTAAATTTTTTCTTCTCGTTTTTTTACCAGATGCAATAGGACTATATTTTCTTCTTCGTTTTAATGTTCGTTCAGATGAAGATGAAGATGAAGAAGAAGAGGAACTTTTTCTTTTTCTTTTTTTTGTAGCTTTTAAAATTTTTGCTCGTGGTTCAGATGAAGATGATGAAGAAGAATTTTTTCTTACTCTTTTTTTAGTAGATTTACTATTAGATTTAGGCGGACTGCGAGGTTTTTGTTTAACAACTCTATCAATAGTAGGTTGTCTTTCATCTCGTGAAGTTTTATCATTAATAGGAACAGATTGAACTGGTTTGGCATAAACAATTTTAACTTCTTCATATTGTTCAGGAGAGCGAGAACTGGAACTGGAACTGGAACTGGAATTAGAAATTTGACTATTATTATATAATACTGGCGAAAGCTCGTCATTAACATGATATTCATCATTAGTATCTTTTTGTTTTAATAGTTCTTCAAGTTTTGAAATTTCTTCTTGTTTACTAAGAACTTCTTCCTGAGTTTTTTGTATTTTTTTTAAATTATTATTTCTACGTTCGATATAATCATTTTTTTTTGCAGTAGTTTTAGCGTTTTTACTTTTTTCTTTGTCTAATTTACGCGTTTGTCTAAGAACTTTAATTTTTTCATTATAAAGATTAACTTTATGTTTTAAATTTCTAATTTGTGAAATTAATTGTTTTTTGACATCTATAACATTTTTCTGAGCTTTAATAATATCGTTTTGCACCTCAAGAGTTAAATTTTTAAATTTATAATCGTTAAGTTGTTCTAAATATATGTTTTCTAAAAATTTAGTTTGTTGTTTTTTAGCATTATCAATAGCTTCTTTAATAAGTTCATTAGATTTTTCTTGGGATATAGGATTTTTAAACATTTTATGCCATTCAATATTATATTCTTCAAATCCGCCGTTAGAACTAATACATTTTTTGGAAATCATAATTTTATTATTAGTTTTACTTATATTTTCTAATAATTGAGCACTAGTTTTAGCATCAGTTTCAAGTTGTGTTGAGTCTTCGTAAACCACCCCATAATGTAAAAGTGAAGCGATACTAAAACAAAATGAGTCATTAGTATGAAAAATATGCAAAGCATCATTAAAATTAGTATCTCCATTATTAATTAAAGCCATAAAACATAAGAGTTGACCAACATCACTAACGGTTTTAAAGTAATGTCCATATTTAATATTTAAATCAGTTTTATTAGTTGCATTAACATATTCTATGGCAGAGGTTTTAAGAGAATAGCTATTATTTCTACAAAAATCTATTGTTGAAAAGTCATTATCAAACCAATTCATTATTTGAGCTTTAACATTATTTGTTTCAGGAAGGAGTGAATATTTTATATGTATACAAACAATTTCACCACATGTAAGTTTAATATCATAATTATATTTTGAATATTTATCATTAATTCTATTTATATTTTGATTAAGGCTAAGATCTGTAATTTCTTTCATATTATTTGAAAGTTTAGAAAAACTCGAAATATTAGCAGCATCAAATTGAGTTCCAAGAGTTGAAATGCAATCTAATTTTGAATAAGCTTCATCATTATTAATAAAATTAAAGCGATTAAACATATATAGATAATCTTTACCAGTATTGCCTTCTGCATCAATAGTAAAAACAAGTTTCGTTGTAGGTTTAATATCTTTCTTACATTTATTTTTTTTAATATTTAATAAACCATGAACAAAACCCCAAGAAGTGATAATTCCATTATTGGAATCTTGTGGAACATTAATTGGTGTTTTAATATCAGGAATAACATTAAAAAAATTTAAAATAGTCGTCTTGTAACGTTTAAGATTATCTGGTGGAATAATATCTGATGGAGAGGAATTATTATTATTAATATATGCTACACAAGAGTCGAGTATATCAGCAATAGATAAAATATAGTGTAAAGAATCAGTAACATTTGAGTTAGCATCAAATGATTTAGCTAAGCAATGTTGTTTTAATGCATTTCTATATTTATCAGAAATAGTTTTACCTGGAGCACCAGTTTTATCTCCAGTATAATAAATTAATAATAGATTTTGAACAGGCTTTTCGGGTGGTTCATCAAGATCTTGTTCATTAGAATATATTTTACCAGTATACATCATAATAGAAATATTAGTATCACCATCAAAATTGGTTATAAATGCTTTATTTTCTTTTTCTTCAAATTCTTCTTTAAATAGTTTATTATTTAAATCTATATGCTTATATTTTTTATTTTTAGCATTAGTAAAAAAAGTATCACTATATAATTGAGGGAAAACAAAAAATAAATTTAAATTATCACCATGAAATATATTTTTTAATAAATTATATTGGTCGACTTTATTTATGGAATGATTATTAATGATATTATAACAGTCAATTTTAAACATATTAATAATATGATTACATAAATTAATAGCTTCTTGTTTAGTATAAATTTTATCGTTCACTCTTCTATAATCGGCAAAATCGTGTAAACTATCAATAAGAAATAATGTTCTAAATAAAAGGGCAGTATATAATTGATCAGGAAATGTATCAGAATAATTAAGTTCTTTTAAAATATCAATTAAATCAAATTGTTTTTGAATAATATTTTGAGACATAATATACTATATAATATAAATATTTAAATATTGAATTAAAAAAATGCTTATAATCTATATTTAATGGAAGTATTAGACCTAAATATAGATAATTACGAATATGAGGATATATTGAAATTATTTGATTTGGATTTAAATTTTGGAGAAAGTGAAATAAAGAGAGCGAAGAAGAAGGTATTGATGATGCATCCAGATAAGTCGGGATTAGATAAAAAATATTTTTTATTTTTTAGTAGTGCTTTTAAAATATTACATAGCGTATATGAATTTAGAGAGAAAGCGAATATAAATTTAAATGAAGAGGTAGAATATTTAGCAGAAAAGAATGATGAGAATCATGAATTGGTGAATAAATTAAGAGAGAAATATAGTAATAAAGATTTTAATAAATGGTTTAATAAAGAATTTGAAAAATTAAAGATAGCAAATGAATATGAAAGTAATGGATATGGTGAATGGTTAAAAAATGTAGAAGATGGTGAAGTATGTAATAATAAAAATGAAATGAATATGATGATAGATAAAAGAAAGAGAGATTTACGGAGTTTGGTAAAATATAATGGAATAAGTGAATTTAATAATAGCGGATATAATGATTTAGCAAATAATAAACCAGAAGAATATTCGTCAGGTATGTTTAGTAAATTACAATATGAGGATTTAAAAAAGGCACACGTAGAAAGTGTAATACCAGTGACGGAAGAGGATTATAAAAAAAAATATAGTTCGATGGAAGATATAAAATTAATACGTCAACAACAAAATTTAAATCCGTTATCAGAAAAAGAGGGGAGAGAATATTTAAATAATAAGAAAATGGGAGAAGATTACATTGGTGCACAAAGGGCATTTAAATTGGCAACACAAGAGAGAGAAGTATTAAAAGGTAATAATAAGTTTTGGAGCTCATTAAAACAAATAAAATAAATAGTAATTTAGTATAATAATTTATGTATATTAATATATAATATGAAGTATACAAATTTAGCATTAAGTATATTATTATTATTAGCAGTAGGATTTCTATATAATAAATTTCAATTAAATGTAGAGAAAGATGATAAAATAGAGGAATTAAATATTATAAAGAAGTATTTATTGAATGAAGAAGATTATTATACAATAGAACAGTTGAGTGCAATAAAGAAACCGATAATTTGGATTCATATAGAATATGACAGAAATTTAAGAAAGTGGTGGTCTTTTAGCTCAAGATCGAGTAAAGAATTAAATCAGGATTATTTATATTTGACTTTGCGTTCAATAATAGATAAATGTAGTGATTATTTTCATGTGATATTGATAGATGATGATTCATTTGATACATTATTAGAAGATTGGAATGTTGATATGAATAAAATAGGAAACATACAAAAAGAAAATATAAGATGTTTGGCTTTAATGAAAGTATTATATAAATATGGAGGAATAATGATGGAACCATCATTTATTTTATTTAAATCATTGAAACCAATATATGAGAAGATAATGAGTAGTAGTAAACCATGTGTAGGTGAGTTTCCAAATGATACGGTAGATAGTCATATAATGAATTTTAGTCCATCATTAAAATTTATAGGATGTTTAAAGAATTGTCCAAAAATATATGAATTAGGTAAACATTTAGAAATATTAGTAAATAACGATTATACATATAGTTCAAAATTGGAAGGACAAGTAACAAATTGGTTATATAGTAAGGCAGAAAGTGGTGAAATAAATTATATAGATGGTAAATTTTTAGGGACACGAGATTCAAAGAATAAAAACATAGATTTGCCATCTTTATTGGGTTCATCATATTTAGATTTAAATATAAATGCATATGGATTATATATACCACGCAAAGATTTATTAAAAAGAACAGCATATAATTGGTTTGTATATTTGAATAGTAGACAAGTATTAGAAAGTAATACAAATATAGGAAAATATTTATTAATTTCAAATTAAATAAAATATTTAGTAATATTATAAATGAATTTTTCGGAGTTAGCCGAATCAGCGCCATCGGTAGGTGGTCGTAGACGTCGTCAGTCAAGACGTAGCACAAGACGCAATAAGCTACAGGGTGGTAAACGCAGACAAACCCGCGGCGGCAGAAGAAGAAGACAAAGTCGCACTCAACGTCGCAGATAGATAACCAATAATTTTATTTTATTTTTAAGAGTATCTCAAAAAATAAAATAAATATTAAAGAATTTCTTTCAATTTATTAATAGTATCTAAAGATAGAGTTTTTGGATAATTAATTTTAAATTTAATGATGAGATTACCAGTAAAAGTATCTCTCTGAAATCCTAAATTTCGTAAAACAATATTAGTATTATTATGAATAATTTCTCCATTAGAGTTGGAGATTCTATATGTGTTATTATTAAGATGTGTAATATTAAAATCAACACCTGTTAATGAATCTTTAAATGTAATATTGGAAAAATATATAAGATTGAGACCATCTCTCAAGAAAAATTGATGTTCCATTAATTTAATTATAATTTTGATATCTGAATATTTATAGTTAATACAATTACCTTTATTATTAATTGTAATAATTTCATTACTATCTATAGATTTAGGTAAAGGAATATATATTCTTTCGTCTTCATATTTAAGTATATTATTATTTAAAATTGAACGTTTAATATTAATTGGTACGTTAGCACCATTGTAAGAATCTTCAAAAGTAATATTCAAATTGATAATAATATCTTCATTATTGGGGTCATTATTTGGAGGATTATAAATTTCAATAGATGACGAGTTATTAGTGTTGGTTGATGTAATAGAAGAATGATTATTTATTAAGAATTCATATGCTTGAGTAATTTTATTAAACATAAATGAGTCATCATTATTTTTATCGGGGTGGTATTTTAATGACAAGCGTCTATATGCCTTTTTTATAGTGTCTGAATCAGAATTAGGTTCAATATCAAGTATATCATAATAGTTATTATTATTAATATGATTCATTAAACATATATAAAATGAATTATTTAATATTAAATATTTACCGAATAATAATATTATTAAATGAAAAGTTCATTAATAATAAAATATAAACCAAAAGAGCTATATGATTTTAATATAAGCGAATATACAAAAGAGTTAATAAATATATATTTAAAAAATAGAAAATTATTATTTTTAATACACGGAGGAACAGGTTATGGTAAGTCATCATTAATAAATGTATTACTAAATAAATATTATAAAGATGATAAAAATAGTATAAATAGAAACACAATATATATAAATTTATTAAAAGAACAAGGTATAAATTATTATAGAAATGATTTAAAAAATTATTGTCAGATAAATAATTTAGTAAATTTAAAAGAAAAAAAAACAATAATATTAGACGATTTAGATTTATTAAATGAGCAATGTCAGCAAATATTTAATACGTTTTTAAATAATTATGAAAATATAAATTTTATAATAAGTTGCAATGATAAACAAAAAATAAAATCAACAATAATAAATAAATTAGAATCAATAAAAATAAATAATATAGATGATACTTTTATAAGAGAAAGAATAAACAAAATATTAAAAAATGAAAATTTAAAATTAGATGATAAATGTAGAGAATTAATAATAAGAGCTTCAAATATGTCAATACCTAATATGATAAATAATATAGAAAAGTTAAATTTAATAATAAAAGATGATAAAATAGATTATAATTTATTAGAAAATGTGAGTTGTAATATAATGATAAATGATATGGACAAATATATAAAATTATGTAAAGAAGATAATTTAAAGGGAGGAATAAATCATATATTAAATATGTATAATAATGGTTTCTCAGTAATAGATATTTTAGAGGAATTTTTTTTATATATAAAATTTCATAATAATTTAGATGATAAATATAAATATGAGATAATAAAACTAATATGTAAATATATAAATATTTTTCATAATATTCATGAAGATTCAATAGAATTAATATTTTTAACTAACAACATAATCAAAATATTTAATAATAATAAAATTTAATATTTGATTTTAAAAGATGGCATAACAAATACATTTAATAATAATATAATTAAATAGTAATGTCTATATTTAAAGAAGATATTTCAAATGAAATATTATATGATTTTTTAAAAATACATTGTATATTGGAAAATAATTATTATGTATTAGATAAATTAATTTATAAAAAATATGAATATAATAATCAAATAGATCTATTAAAAGATAAGTTAAAAGAAAAATATAAAGATTCAAAAAAGTTTTATTTAGAAAGAAAAAATAATTATAATAATTTATTAACAATAATAAGACATTTATGTAAAAAGAATAATATAAATTATAGAAGTAAAATAAAATATGATAAGAACAAATATTACATTATTTATTATATAGAAAATATAGAATAAATAATAAATAATAAATTAAGAAGATATACGACGCTTATCAATTTTAGAAGAAGTTAAATAAATAGAATTTTCTGTGCAAATAATAAATACATCATCTACCTTAAAAATTTTAACAATAGGACTTGTATATTCTTCAGCATTTTTAACAAGTAGTTTTTCATCATTTTCTCTAATACCAATAAGTACTTTTTTTTCTAATGAATCAACCCAGTAGTCAAGCATAATAGGTTTATCTTCAGTAATAGCAATTTTAGATATATGAGACCATATAGAAGTTGGTGGTAAGTGATATTGTTCCTCGTCAGACATATTTTATATAAATTAGTAATTAAAAACTTTAAATACTTTTTTGTGTAAATAATAATAATTTATAAAATATATTATTATTAATATAAATTAAATGAGTTTGAATAAAGTAATAACAAGCGTAAATGCTTTAGTCAATTCTGTATCAATACCTGCTAATCAGTTAAATAATGTGGTATGTATAGATACTTTAAATAATAGAATAGGTGTTAAAACGGCCAATCCAAGTAAAGAGATAGATATAAGTGGTATGTTAAAAACGAATAATATATATATAAATAATAAAAATAATTCGACAAGTGATTTTGATATAATTTATGATAATAGTTTTTTAACATTTAGTGGAGGATTAAAAGTAAATAATGATATAAGTTGTATCAAGATTGATTGTAGTTTACTAAAAATCAATGAAGAAATAATAGATGATATAAACAAGTTTAAATTACAACACATTAATGATTGTTCATTTGGTTCTGTAGAAATGTCAAATTTGTTAGTATATGATTATGTATCACTTAAAAATAATTTAGATGTATCAGGAAATGTAACTATAGATTTATCATTAAATGTAAACGGTAATATAGAAGGAAAGAAGGTAATAGCAAATGGGGTATTACTAACATCAGATGATAGATATAAACATAATGAAAGAAATATAAATAATGGATTAGAAATAATAAGACAATTACAACCACAAATATATGATAAAACTTCAACATTTAAAACAGAAAATTATAGAGGATTAGTAAATGAGCCATATTTCGTAGAAGCAGGATTAATAGCACAAGAGGTATTTGCAATTAATGATTTAAGTTTTGCTGTAATAGAAGGAAATACAATAAGACCATATCATTTAAATTATGATAATATTTTTGTTTATGGACTGGCAGGAATAAAAGAATTAGATACAATAGTAAGTAGTTTATCAAATAGATTAGATAATTTATCAAATAATACACTGGATATGTCTGATATAAATTTATCTAATATAAAAAATTTAATAATTAGTCAAAATAGATTAATTCAAACATTAAATACAAAAATAACGAGTTTAGAAACAAGAATTAATAATTTAGAAAAATAAATATTTAAATATATAGTATAAAATAAAAATAATGAGCACCCATGATATGAATTCATCAATTAATAATCTAATAGGAACTTTTTCACAAATTAATTCAGGAGATTATGCACCAATACCAACCGAGTCAGTATGTATTGACACATCTAATAATAGAATAGGTGTAAATACACTAGATCCATCATATGGTATTCATGTAAATGGAACTGGCAATAAAGGTAAAATAGGTTCAACAAGTTTGATAGTATCAAGTTCAACAGATGAACAAAACACAGAAGTAATTTTTAAGAATTTACCTACTAATTCAGATGGCTTAGAATCGGGACGACTATATAATGATAATGGAACATTAAAAATTGTTCAAGGATAATATTTAACTATAATAATATTAAAAATTAGAAACTGTAATTTTATATTAAATAATATATTCTTTTATTTAATATAGTAATGTCTTCTATTACAAATCAAATAGTTGCTAATATAAAAAGCACATCTAGTAATTTCAATTCTTTTAATTTTGTTAATAGTGAGAATGTAGTATGTATTGATACATCTAATAATAGAATAGGTATTAATAGAAAGAATCCAGTATATTCAATTGATATTTCAGGAGATAGTAGCCATAACGCTATAAGGGTTAATAATTTACATATTACTAATTTAGCAAAAATTGAAGAAATTTCTTGTAGTAGACTTGATACTGACGAGTTTTTTGTAAATTTAATGGATGCTTCTAATTTAACATTTAAATTAATTTCAGGTGATATTATTGATGTAAGTTTTTTAATTGTTCGTGATATTAGTATTGCCAAACTAGCTATTTTAGATTTATCATGTAATTTTATGGATATTAGTAATAATATTAATTCAGAAAATATTAATGTTAGAAATGAATTAAGTGCTAATATAATTAAAGTAAATAAACTTGTATATCCAATAGTTGAATTAAATGAACTAACTGTTAATGATGCTTCAATAAATACATTACAAAATATTGATTTATCTAGTAATAATATTTTAGCATACGAAATATCAGTAAATAGATTGTATGTAAAAGATAAACTTATTTCATTAAACGATGCCTGTTTTAATAATATATGTATTGAAGGCGATGCTTCTATTAATAAACTATTAGTAGATAACTTGGCTGATTTAAATACAATTAGTGCAAATATAATAAAGGCACATGAACTATCCAGTAATACAATTAATGCCCAAACAATAACATCTAATGGAAGTACTATTATAAATAATGGTGTTTTTGGGGATGTAACTTCACCTACAAATGCAGTATTTAATGACCTTTCAGCTAACACATTAGATATAAGTAATGTTAACATAAGTAAATATTTAAATAATAGTGGACTAACTGATTTGTCAAATGGTATGCTAAATTTACCATTACACAAAACAGCATATAACTCAAATGAGTTTGAACCAGGAACTATTACCTTTGATAATAGTTTAAATATATTAAAAATATATAATACTAAACCAACTATTCAATGGAATAATATTTCATTTAACGTTAATTTTGCTAGTATGAGTTTAAAAAGAGATATATCTGGTAATGATATATCTTTTAATGTCGATAAAAAAAATTATTTTATTGATCAATCTGATAATTTAATTTTAGATACAGTTTATTATCCAAATTATAAATATATTCCAATTAATTTTGATAATAGTTTTGGTAATAAATTTGATTTATCAAATAATAATAAAACCATTGAAATCAAAAACCAAAAAGATACTGAATTATTTGAAATTCATGCGACAGTTGTAATTCAATATTTAAATAAATTTCCTGGAGATGTTGAGCCAAATGATTATGTATTTGGTATTTATCCACATATGAATAGTATTACAGAAAGTATTAATAATTCTTTTGTTAGTTTAAAAAATACTGTAATTAGCTTTGATAATAGTTTTAATTTTTCTAATATATCTATTAATTATATTGGTAAGCTATATATTTCTGATAATAGTTATGCATTAAATTTTTATATTTCTTCTAAAAAAGATATAAACTATATTGTTATAAATCAATTTAATGGAACTATTAAACAGATTTCAAGTTAAGTTATAAAGAATTAAAAGATATATCTAAATTTGTAGATTAAAATAATACCAAAATAATAAAATAATAAAATAATTTATTATTTTATTCCATACAAATTGCATTTATATAATAAATGTAACGCATTTTTAATAAGCATTTTAAATTTGCAGAGGTGTAATAAAATTATATCTTTATCTTTTTAAAATAATTTTTGCAAGTCTCATTACATTAGATGCACTTGAACCTAATTTATAGTTGTGTTGAATTGGTTTATAAAATATTGGACAAGGACAAGGTCCATAATCTACCTTTTCGGGGTTATCGTATTTTGTTACAATAATGTCTCTTGTTATTATGGTTTTTATTACTCCTCCTCCTTTTTTACTAGTTGCTGTATATGTTATTACTTCCGGATAAGTGCCAGGTTCATTTGTATTACTCAAAGTATTATCTACTTCAATTGTTGGGTCTAGACCTGATGCAGGATCTGTTGCTGTTACTCCAGCCATTAACATTTCATCTGTTATTATAGTTCCTTCTTGAACTGTTAAACTCCATCCTATTCCATTTAATGTTAGTAAAAAATTTTCATAAGGAACATTATTAACAAAGAACTTAGGATATTCAAATGCTTTCTCTACATTTACAGTTCTTCGTATTGTATTTCTATTATTAGCATTATCAATTACTGTATAAAAAATATCTATTTTTTGATTGTCATTATTAGCAAAAATAGAACCAGTATCTTGATTATATATATTTGTTATATCTATTTCGATAGTTGAATAAATATTGTTTTCAAATACTGAAGCTTCAAAATCTGTTTTTGATATATCATTATATATTACTCTTGTTAAATTTGAACATACATCATCATATGGTTGATTTACTTCAATAAATGAAATATCTTCAATTAAATCTTCTAATAATTTATTTATATTTTCGGCAGTTGAGTCGCTTTGAGAAAATGATATGTCAGTTTTATTAAATATTAATGTGGGTGGAATTAAATCTGGAATTGCAATGTCTAATACAATAGTATCAACATATTTATCAGGGTATAAATAACTATTATATCTAATATCAAATTTAATTAGTATATTATTTGAATAAAAACTATTAATTAATAATTTGCTACCACTCATATTGTAACTATTATTATCACTATTAATAATTTCATTAATATTTATATTTACATTTGATTTAACATCATATATATTAAAAGAACTATCAAAAGAAGTAGTTATATAACTTACATCTTTAATTGTATATAATAAATAGCTTTTATTATACATATTCCATGGTACTTCTAAATTTGAATTATCATAAATATATCTATCAAAATAATCATTTAAATCAATTAAATAGGTGTGACTATGTAATCTATGTAATGAAGAATTATAACTATATTCATATAAATTATAACATATGTCATTTTTTGATCTTGGTGTAATATCAAATTCTGTTAAATAACTATTATCGTTTTCTAATTCATTTTTGAAAAAGTATTTGATAAATGATTTATAATTAGTTAGATTAGTGGTAATTAAATTATTTTTTGTATTTGAATTATTATATATATTTGTATTATTATTTACAAAACAACCATATAAATCATTATCTGATAATTCTATTAAATAATTTTTACTATTAATATTATCATTTATTGTTTTTTCTAACGTTAATGTTGGTTCATTTACTTTTAAATTGTTAGATAAATTCTCATATGAATGAAAAATTAAAACATTATTTTCATCAATATACATATTATGAAAAATATTTTGCATAGTTAATCCTATGTATTGATTATAATCATGACTAGTCATAGATATATCTCGAATTGTTAAAAATACATTATTTTTTAATTCATTATTTACATAATCTAAACCTTTTGAATTTAATACATCATCATATAATTTATATAAAACTCCACTACTATCATTTGAATCTAATAAATATTCATTTAATTCAATTAAACCATTTGATAATAATATACTTTCTTCTTTAGTTTTATTAATAACAGATAATTCACCACATATATCACTCCATATATTTACAACAAATTCTTCAAATAATAAATTATTATTGTCTACATTATAATTTGTATTTGTATTATACAATGCATTATATTTATCACGTAATGTATTCAATTTATTATCATTAATATCTAAGCTCGATAAATCAATATATGTTTGTAAATTGAATGTAATAAAATTATCAAATATATGACTGAATATCATTCTATTTGAAGATAAATATTTATCCAAGAAAAAATCATATATTTCATTAGCATTTATCAATGATATAGGATTTGTATATTTTAATTCATTAATTTTGCTAATAAAATTATTTTTAATAAATTGATTTGATAATAATTCATTTTTTCTAAAAAAATGACTATAATTATCTATTTCATTATTTGTATAAAATAAATCCAATATATTTGTTTCATATAAGTTATTAGTTGTATTATTTGTAAATGTATTTTTTGTATATCCCTCTATACTTTTACCTTCATATAAAAATATTTCTTGTTCATTAACTTCTATCCATTCTATTCCATTATTAGAATATGCTATGTTAGAATGTTCACCTTTACCTTTACCAGTTGCAATCCATCGTGTTCCAGTCCATGTTATAGAATTACATTCTGAAAATATACTTGTGTTTGTAGACAACCAATTAATACCATCATATGAATAAATTATTGCAGATTTATCATCATTATTTTTACCTACTATTACTACCATATTATCATTTGCATCTATATCTCGTCCTTCATCTATACTTGATTTACCTAAACCAACCCAAAGTAATACATCATTTGAATATGCAATTGAATTACTAGCATCTTCTCCTACTGCTAACCATAAATTTATTTTTTTATAATATACACCTGCATTTGCTTGAATTGAAAATATATCTTTTGAATTATTACTATTATCCCAAGTCAATCCATCACTTGAATATGCTATTGAATTAGTTGATCCATCACCAAATGCTAGTATGTAAGTATCATTATGTTTTGAAAAATTATTTATTTTATTATAAAGCGCATCTCTACCTAAGTTTTCCCATACAATACCATTACTTGAACGAGCTAAAGTATTTTCACTTCCTTTTCCACCAGCAAGCCAATATGAATTTGAATTATCATAAACAACAGCTATTCCATATTCATCAAAAATTGATTTTGAATTAAATATAGGATACCAATTTATTCCATCATCTGAATATACAATAGTATTAGTTCCACTTCCAACTGCTACAAATCTTGAAGTTCCATTATATCCAACTCCTAATCCTGAATTGTCTAATGCAGTTTTACCTAATCCAGTCCAAGTTTCTCCATTATTTAAAGAATATGCTATTGTATTATTATCACCATTACCAACTACCACAGCTAATTTTTCTGTTGAAATATTTACTGATAAATTAGTTAATATATTTACTGATGTATCTATTTTATAATCATATTGGAAAATATTAGACTGATTATTATTTACGCTATAATCAAATAAATAATGATTACTTATGTCATGTTTTAAATTACTATTTGAAATAGAAGTTTCATACTTTTTAAATACTAATAAATTTTTAATCACTAAAGTATTATGATTTATATTTTGCTGTGTTACACAATTTACATTCGCATTATTTCCATTTGTATTATTTCCATTTGTATTAAAAATTTTTTGAGATAAAAATATTTTATTTTGTAATTCGTCTTCAGAATAATATTTTGATAATACTGATGAATTATCGATACTTAAAACATTATCATTTACATAAATATTTCCTGATGCTATTACCAAATTATTTCTAGTTTCTATTTTACCCCCCATATTTGGAAAATTTTCTGAATAATAATATAATGGTGATGGGGTAGTAACAGATATTAGTATTTCACTATAAGCTCCATTTAATCCCGGTAAACCATATTCTTTTATACCTTTTGTATATTCTTTTCCCCCATTATGAGTTCCATCAGGAGTTAATGAGAATTTAATTCTGTTATAAAAATTTTTTTGTGTATTTTGCCTAAATGTATATTTTCCCATTGCTAGATACAAATTGGCTCTTGATAAATCTCTTATATAATCGCTTGTTAATGTAAAAAATTGATATGGGAAATAATTATTGTTATATCCTGATACATCTACATTAAATGTATTAGTAGGTAATGATTCATTAAATAAGTCATTAATTGAAAATTTGTTGCATTCTTCAGTATATAAAAAAATATCTTGTAATATTATTACATTTTTATTACTATCTAAATATTCTATACTTGCTCTATTAAAATTACCATTCACTGATAATTCAAGTTTACCCCAATAATATTCATTACCATGATACTGGATAGTATTCTCTCCAGATATACTTATTAAATCACTAATATCTAGATTATAATTAAAATCATAATTATATCCAAATACTCTTATTGCATTTGATTCTCCTGATATATTAATAATATAATTTTGATTATATAAACCGTATTTATAATTTTCTTCTCTTTGTAAATTATACAATCCATTTGTTATTTTTGGTAAACAAGTAATATTTACGACTTGGACTTGTCTCTCTGCCTCGATTAAAATATTAGATATATTTGCCTCATATTTTACTGTATGTGTTCCTAATTTATGTTCAGGCAATTCTTGGGCTATCTTTATTTCATATTGTGGTAATTCTCCACCGCTATAATCATATATTTTACCTAATGGATCTTTGTATGCCGTATATTGTTGATGATAAGTTTTTAAAAATAAATTAAATTTCTCATCATTAGTATAATTTAAATATATAAAAGGGTCAAAATCAATAACATTTATAATTCGTGATATATCTGAAAAATTATCTACCATATCAAATACTCTATAATTTTGAATATACCTACCACGATTTAATAGTAGATATTCTTTTGAAACATCTTCTAAGTTACCATTACTTAAAATATGTGAATAACTTACCTGTAAGGATAATTTATTATTATATTTTTCTATTGTTTCATTAGAAAGAGATCGGGTGCTTCCAACTATTTCATCAAATATATATATACCTGGAATTGAAAACATTACATTACCACAAACATCAAATGTAAAATAATGATAATTTGATAAATTTTTGCTATATAAATATGTTGAATTTGTTTTTAATGTTTGATATGTATTTTGTGATATTAATGGAAGGTTGATATCATATATATTTACAAAATTTGATGATAAAATAAAAGATATGTCAGGTGGACTTGAGTCTATGAGATTGAAATTTATAACTTCTGTAAATGAAGTAAAATCGTTTTTATTGAAACATTGAAATATTACTGTATAATTTCCTATTTCTGAACTTACTATATTAGGTACAATAGTATATTCAAAGTTGTTGTCATCCCTATTTTGCAAATTCATACTAAAATCAAGTAATTCAAAAATTTCTCTTCTTTTACCTTCGTATGTAATCGTTTTATTAATTGCATCATATTGTATATCTGATACATTAAATTTACTTGATAAATTATTTATATCATTATTAATTAAATTATAAAAGTTATTATTAAAATTTGAATCTAAATCAAGAATATGTTTACTATTTTGATAAGTTATTAAAATTATGGGCATAATTGAAACTTCTTTTGTTTTGTCTACTATCTCAATAACAACAATTTCTTTATTACTATTGCCATGAGAATCATATGCTGTATATGTTATTTTATAATGTAAGCCGTGTGTTGGATTTTCAATATTTGAATATAATTCTAATGAAGTTAAATTATATGTTTTAGTATTACTAGATGTCAAATCTATACTTTCATTATAAGTATTTATATGATTATTATCATAAAATTTTTTAATTTCAATATCAATATTTGATAAATCCGAATCTTTATCTTCAAAAAATATATTAGGTATTATGACTGGTTCATATATCTCAAAAGATAAATTATTATTTGATACAGTTATTATAGGTTTATTATTATCTTTAACTATAATTTTTCTATTTAAAATTGTAGATTGATTATTTTGATCTACTGCTATATATGTAATATTATAAATTCCAACTTTTGGATTATTGACATTGAAAGATTCATCATAGATTACATTAAAATTAGTAAATAAATATGAAATATCGCTATGATAATTTCTATAATAAAAATTATCAAATTCACTATAAGCATTTACACCTAAAATAAATGATGCATCATTAAAAAATATACCTGCATCATGGTTAATTTCGCTGGAAATTTCATCAAAAATTGGACCATTATTAGTAATTATTAATGTTTTATTTATATAATTTGAAATTAAATTATTATCTGTAGTTACTGAATAAAAACTTATATCATAACGAACTGATGAAATATCACCAGTTACAGAATAAATTATTGCACTAGGGTCATACTCTCCACTTAATGATTTTATATTTGGTGGTAAAATATAACTTAGATCGACACTAATATCATTACCTAATCTTGGATGATTAATTTGAAAATGATTTTTAATATCAAATTCATTATCACCAAAATCTATATAAATATTATTGCTACTAGATTCAATTATTGGTATAACGGTATTTATAATATCAACATTCCTATTTATTGAAAAATAGTTGTATTGATTATCTGAAATTTCATAAATTATAACTAATGATGTATCTACATTTGAAAATAAGTTACGTATATAAACATCATCACTTATATCTAATATTGTTTTAATATTTTCTTTTTTATAATTTATTCCTGATATGGTAATTAGATAATTTGAATTTACTATTTTATAATTATCTATTAAACTAAAATCAAAAATAATTGAACTTAATTCAGAAATTAATAAATTGTTGTTTCCTGTGCTACTTAATGCTTGATATGAAAAATCTTTAAAATCTGGTGAAAATAATACATAACTTATATTTGTTTCAAGTGTATAATTAAATGAAAAATCAATTGATGGAATACTTTTATCTACTATATTTACTATTCTTGTAATATTAAATGAGTTATCACAAGCATCAATAACATTATAATTAAATCTTAAAGGTTCTACTTTATCTAAACCAATTGTTACTCGATTAAAACAATTATCAGTATTTAAATAACCATTATTTGTAGAAAATACATTACTTAAACCTGTTTTAGTGAAAGATATGTCACCTTCTCCACTTATAGATAATGTAATTAAAGTAGTTAAATCAGTTAGTTCAAAATAATTATCACTTATTTCAAATTTATTAATTATAAAACTTAAGTCATCAAATGTAGAAAATACAGTTAAACTAAAATCTATATTAAAACTATTATCAAATTTATTATCTATTAAGTTACTTACTCGAGACTGAAAGACTATATCATTTGAACCATCTATATAAGATATATTTTGCAAATCTGGAAATTTAAAAAATGGTTTAGAAATATCTACTACTTCAATAAATCTTTTAATAAACGTTGTTACATCTGAATTACCTGTTTTGTTTACTTCATAAGTTAATTCATATACACCAACTGTAGTTGTATCCAAATCTGTTCCATATGAAATATCATAACCTGGAACAGCATTTGATATATAATTTGATGTAATATTTTCTGAATTAGGTGCTATTGATAAACTAGGATTATAAAATTCTTCCTCGACATTACCATTTTCTTTAACTTTTATTATTAAACCCGGTTCATAAAATATAGAATGTAGACTAATTATTTCTATACGAGAACCTGATAAAGTTAATAATGGTGTATTTGTAAATGTTATATTTAAACTTACATCATTACTTAAATTTCCACATAAATCTCTTACAGTATATACTATAATTGCTTCTGCTGAAATACTTAGATTTGATACTTCAATAAAGTTACCATTATTAGTAATGTTACTTGACGTATCTATAAAAAATGATAAGGAACCATCATATATTGAATTATCTGATAATTCTAATAATGGAATATTTGTATTTTCCAAATATGCATCTCCCTTCTTAAAAAAAGAAATATCTGTGAAAATATTAAAACTAAAATCTCTAGAATGTTGATAATTATATAATAACGGATTATAACTAACTACATTTTGATTTACAAAATTTAATTCTGGATTAATATTATCATATACATTTACTAAAAATGTTTTTGAAAAATCTAATATTAAACTATTCAAATCTAATGTATTACTTAAATCATTAAATATAAAATCTTCATTACTTAAACCTTTTACTTCTACTATAATTTTATAATAACCAATATATTTAGTATTTATATAATCTTCACTAAAAAAATCAATTGGTTCAAAAGTGCCACTTATATTTAAATTATTTGTTGTATTACTGTTTTGTTTGTATATAGTATAATTAATAAAAATATCAAAAGAAAAATCTGATATAGTGAGTGTGGTATTTAATACATATGACACGTCTGTTTCATTTTTTTCCTGAGTTATATGTATTATGTTAAAAATATTATCTATATTTTCTATCCTAGTTATAATTATATCCTGAATACTATCACTAGTTAATTCTATACTATTATCATTATTAAACTCAATAAATTTAGTAGTAGTTAATATTTCATCATTTATATTATCAACGTTATAATTTTCTATATTTTCTATTGTTATTACACCTGGGGTAGTGCTTACTTTTATTGGAAAATTTTTTTTTTCACCATCAATGTCTAAATTATTTGATAAATAATGTTGTGGTAAACCTAGTGTTTCATTTTTTAATATATTCTGACTATTTTCACTTATATACGATAAATTGTGTTGACTGTAGTTATTGTTTTTTGGATAAAAACCTCCAGATAGAGTAATATCAAATGGCAATTGTATTTTATGTCTATTATTATCAAACACATATACATCTAAATTATTAAAAAAATTATAATCAGAGTTTGTTGTATTAATAGGAACATCTATTGTATTTGTAAATGGATTTGAATTATAAAATATATTATCATTATTAACTACTTCTATAAATGGTCCTCTTCTAATTTCTACTAGTCGTGTTAAATTTTCACGTAGGTTTTCATAATCTATGGCTGTATATGTAATTATAAAATTGGATAAATCATAATTTATTTCATCTTCTTTGTCTATAATGGTTGAAGTTACTAAATTTGATAAATCATGACCATATCTATCAAATAATGAATATGGTCTATTAGGTTCAGTATAATTTTCATATAAATTTAAATAATATATATTATCTGTATTACTAAAATCTTTATTATCAAAAGGAAAACCTTTTTGATTAAATAATACAAATGATAAATCTCCAGATTCAATACCATTAATTTTATCGGAATTTTGGCAAATTGTAGTATAAAAAAAATTATTAGATGGTTCATAATTAGTATTTGAATTTAAATTTAAAATACGTATAGGTATATTACTATTTTGTTTTAATGTTCCTGAAGAATTATCTATTAAAATTCTAACAGTGTTATAATAATAATTATAACTATTAAATGGTTGTTGTAATCTAGTTATTCTTGAATCAGATTTATAAATTATTCCTGTTGTATTTATTTCATCTATTTTTATAGCATTACTAATATCATTATTTATTATTGTAAATGGATAATTTGAATCTATATTAAAAATAGTATATTTACCATCATAAAGACCATAGTTTAAATTAGATAAAAAATCATTGTCAGTATCAATGTTCGTAGCATGATTATTTAAATTAAATTCATAAAAAGATATATCATTTGTTGAAGTATTTAATTTTGCCTCTGAAACAATATTTAAACATTCTTTTTTATCATTATATAAAATATTAGCTAATTCAGTAATTTGACTCACTATATAATTACATGCATTATCATAAACAAAAATATTAGTATTAGTAACCTGTTGAATACCATTTAATGGAAAAGATTTAATAGATATTCCTGATGATTCTGTTTCAAAGCTTGCATTAACGGACAAACTAATATCACCATAATAATATGATATGTTACTATTATCAACTAAAATACTTAAATTTCTACTTAAATCATTTTGTGAGCCATCTGTATAAAAAATTCTATTATTTGTATTATTTGAGTCATTAGGTATTATTATATTAAAGCTGTCATCAATTTTATTTAAACTTAAATTAGTATAACCTAATTTACTTAATGCATCTCCGCTTAAAGAAAAAGGATGATTAGTAGAAAAATCATCAATAGCAATAAAAGTGTATTCCATCGATCTCATAAAATAAAAGTTGTCTCCACTATTGGTTAATCCTGTATCTAGTGATGAAGTCGAAATATTAAGTAGATTGTAACTAACATCATAAAATCTATAATAATCACTATTTGAAAAACTTAAATCACTACCTTTTGAAACATAAATTGTAATTGGTAGTTGGTATGATACATCATATTGTATTAAATTAGATATGTCAGAAATAGTATTTGTATTTGAAGCATCAAAAAATCCAATTGGATGAGTTTTTGGAATATTTATAATTGAATATAATTTTCCACTAGTTTCATATAAACCATAATATTTAAAGTTATTACCATAACTACCAATAATATTATTATTATTGTTAAAAATATAATAATTGTTTGATATATCAATTGTATTAATTAAATTAAAGCAAATAATATTATCATTACTCATTATTAATAATATAGTTTATTAAAAATATCTAATTTATAAATAAAAATTTTATTTTTACTAAAATTGATATAAAAAATCAATATAAAATCAGTATAACATTATATTTATATGGAAGATAAAAATGAAGTTCTTGCTAAGAAATATCAAAAAAAATCTGATAAACAACATGTATTAGATAATCCTGATACTTATATTGGTTCTATTGAAAATATAAATACTAATACATATATTTATGATAGCAAGAAAAAAAAAATTATTGAAAAGTCGTTTAACTATATTCCTGGATTATATAAACTATTTGATGAAGGAATTGTTAATTGTAGGGATCACACGATTAGAATGCAACAATTAATTGATTTAAATTCTGAAGAAAAAAATTATCCAGTGACAAATATAAGTATCACAATTGAAGATGATGGTGTTATAACATTATATAATGATGGAAATGGTATAGATGTTTCTATTCATCCGGAATATAAAGTATGGATACCTGAATTAATTTTTGGACATCTTAGAACTTCTACTAATTATGATAAAAGTGAAAAAAAAATTGTTGGTGGAAAAAATGGTTTTGGATTTAAATTAGTTTTAATTTGGTCCAAATGGGGAAAAATTGAAACAGTAGATCATAAAACAGGTCAAAAATATATACAAGAATTTCATGATAATTTAAATATTATAGATAAACCTAAAATTACTAAATGCAAAAGCAAACCATACACGTGTGTTAGTTTTAAACCAGATTTTGAAAGACTTAATATACAAGGATTTGATGATAATTTTAAATCACTTATGTTGCGAAGAATTTATGATATTGCTGCTGTAACAGATAAATCTATAAAAGTTAAATATAACTCGCAACAAATTGAAGTAAAAAGTTTCTTAAATTACATTGACTTATATATTGGTAATAAAAGTGAAACTGAAAGAATTTATGAACAACCAAATGACAGATGGGAATATGTAGTTTGTATAGCGCCAAATGAGGAATTTACACAAATAAGTTATGTAAATGGTATTTATACGTGTAAAGGAGGTAAACATGTAGATTATATTACTAATCAGATTGTTAGAAAAATAACAGGTTATATAAAAGTGAAAAAACATATAGATGTTAAACCAGCATCAATTAAAGAACAATTAATGATTTTTGTAAATTGCACTATTGAAAATCCTACTTTTGATAGTCAAACTAAAGATTATTTAAATAGTGCAGTAAGTAATTTTGGTTCATTATGTGAAGTTTCAGATAAATTTATTGAAAAATTGGCAAAAATGGGTGTTATGAGCACTGCATGTAATTTAACTGAAGTCAAAGAAAATAAATCTTTAAAAAAAACAGATGGTGCAAAAGTAAAAAATATTCGTAATATTCCAAAATTAGTAGATGCGAATTATGCAGGAACAAATAAATCAAAAGATTGTATTTTAATTTTATGTGAAGGAGATTCAGCAAAATCTGGTATTATTTCAGGTCTTTCACGTGAAGATAGAAATATAATTGGTGTTTATCCAATGAAAGGTAAAATGCTAAATATACGTGGTGAAAGTATAAGTAAAATTGGTGAAAATAAAGAAATTAATGAAATTAAGCAAATTTTAGGATTAGAACATGGAAAAGTTTATAGCCAAGAATTGGTAAAATGTAAACTTCGTTATGGAAAATTATTATTTATGACTGATCAAGATTTGGATGGAAGTCATATTAAAGGTCTTGGAATTAATATGATTGATAGTGAATGGAATTCGCTAATTGAAATTCCAGAATTTATTGGTTATATGAATACACCTATCTTAAAAGCAAGTAAAGGAAAAGAAATAAAAGATTTTTATAATAATGGTGAATATGAAATATGGAAAGATCGTGATGATATTGATGTATCAAAATGGTCAATTAAATATTATAAAGGTTTAGGAACTAGCACTAGTAAAGAATTTAAAGAATATTTTGCTAAAAAGAAAATAGTAAATTTTGTAAATTCAGAATCATGTAAAGAAACAATTGATATGGTATTTAATAAAAAACGTGCGAATGATCGTAAATTATGGCTTGAAAATTATGATCGTAATACATATTTAAATACATCTAAGGCTGATGTAAGTTTTGAAGAATTTATTAATAATGATTTAATTCATTTTTCAAAATATGATAATGATCGTTCTATTCCAAATCTTTGTGATGGACTTAAAATTAGCCTTCGTAAAATTCTTTATTCTGCTTTTAAGAAAAAATTAAATTCTGAAATTAAAGTAGCTCAATTTAGTGGGTATGTATCAGAACATTCAGGTTATCATCATGGTGAAGCTAGTTTAAATGGTGCAATTATTGGATTATCACAAGATTATGTTGGTTCAAATAATATTAATTTATTTACACCAAAAGGCCAATTTGGCACAAGACTCCTAGGAGGTAAAGATGCTGCATCAGAAAGATATATTTTTACACACTTAAATTCTTTAACACGTTTGATATATCCAGAAATAGATGATGCATTATTAAATTATTTAGACGATGATGGTATATTTGTTGAACCAATTTATTATGTGCCTATTATTCCAATGATTTTAGTAAATGGAACAAAAGGAATTGGAACTGGTTTTAGCACTGATATTATGTGTCATAATCCTTTACAAATAATTAGTTATTTAGAAGCTAAACTAAAAAATAAAACACAATTAGATTTAAAAAGTATATTAATTGAGCCATATTATAGAGGTTTCAAAGGTAAAATTTATCCAGTTGATGATACTAAGAAAAAATTTATAATAAAAGGAGTATATGAAATAATAGCTAAAGATAAGATCAAAATTACTGAATTACCAATTGGAACTTGGACACAAGATTATAAAGAATTTTTAGAAAGTCTTATAAGTGATAATAAAGTAAGTAAAGATGCAAAAACAAAAACAAAAGCAAAAGATGATTATATTAAAGATTTTAGTGACATGTCTACAGATATTAATGTCGAATTTGAAATAACATTTTATCCGGAAATATTAAGTAAATTATTAAATGAAAAACATGAAAATGGTATTGAAGGTATTGAAAAATATTTAAAATTATATACTAGTCAAAGCACTACTAATATGCATTTATTTAATGCTAAAGAGCAACTAAAAAAATATGAAAATATTTATGAAATTATTGATGAGTATTATGAAATACGTTATGAATTTTATAAAAAACGAAAAAATTATTTAATTTCTAAATTAGACAATGAATTAAAATTCTTAAGTTCTAAAGCGCAATTTATTCAATATAATTTAGATGATAAAATTGATTTACGTAAAAAATCTAAAACACAAATCAATGAAATTATGGAAAGTAATAAATTTGAATTAGGGGAAGATAAAAGTTATAATTATTTAATTAAGATGCCGATGGACTCAGTTTCTAAAGAAAATGTAGAAAAATTGATAAAAGAATGTGGAGATAAAGAAGTGCTACTTAATGAGGTTAAAACTACAAGTATAGAACAAATGTGGTTAAAAGAATTGAATGACTTAAAAAAGAAATTATAAATAATTCAACAAATAATTCTATTTTTAAAGAAAAGTTTGCTACAAAATATATTTATATTTTGATATAACTATTATATGTATTAAATTTCATTATAAAATAAAGAATTTATATCAAAATATAATTCTAAACTTTTTTTATTTTTTTTATTTATTTTATCAATAAAATTATTTCTCTCAAAATAATTAATTTTATTTTTTAAATTTTCATTTATACTTTGATACATTTTATTAATATTATCTAAATCATCATTAATTACTGGGAAAAAGCTAATAACTTTACTATATTTTTCTATTAATTTATCTTCTTCATTATTATTTGGTGTTTCACTTAATATTTTACAATTATAACTTAATACATCATGAATTCTAAATAATTCTAGTATTGCATTATTAAAATAATGTAAATTAATAATTATTTTTGATTTTTTCATCAATTCTATTAACTCATCATTAAAAACTTTGGATACTGTTAGAATTTTATAATTAAGATTATTAGACAAATTATATAATTTTAAAGCATCTAATATTTTTTTTCTTCTTTCATTTAAAGTTCCTATAAATAAAATAGTAATATTTTTTTCATAATTTTCAATTACATTATTTATTATATTAGCAACAAATAGTTTTGAAAATAATTCAA
>CEWH01042072.1_pt1 | contig 53189 bp, 41 predicted proteins | sample 531231 | NCBI WGS metagenome assembly CEWH01 (sample SAMEA2622316, study PRJEB7988) | marine metagenome | biome: marine biome (ENVO:00000447); feature: surface water layer (ENVO:00002042); material: "saline water (ENVO:00002010), including plankton (ENVO:xxxxxxxx)" | depth 5 m | reverse complement strand
GGGTTTGACCTTCACTTCGGTAAAAAAGCTGGTGTCAGCGCCTCTTGTGGAGGTGATACAGAGGCTCCGTTTCCCGGTTCTTGATTCGTCGGCGACGACGATGTGTTCAGCAATGCCGCTGTAGCTTCTAACCTCCCATTCTCTCGGGGTAGCTTGAGTGACTTCTTCGAAAGACGGGTTGGGAAGAAGGTTGGGACCCATAATTTTTAACGGACCTCTTTTGACATTTCCGGCGCCGCTGGCCCGCAGAGCCGTGGCCAGCCATTCATCGCTATTGTTCTCGCCATTGAGAATAAGGCGATTTGCGATTTGTTCGTTTCCCTCCTTATCCGAAAAGTGGGCGAGTTTGGCGAATGCGGTAAGGCGAACAAGAGGATCCTTTGCCTGAACAACAGCTGTATCAAAGAATAATTGTCTGCCGGCCTCATCAGTGGAGATGGCGCGAATCGCATTTCGCTTGAGAATGGGGTCACCAGCTTTGAGAAGAGCAAACTGATGGCTTTCTTTATCAAGGGTGCCGAGGCCGTTGAGTGTCCACAAGGCGTGTGACGCGGGAACGCCCGAAGAATTTTTTAGCAGTGCTTTGAGCGAAGGGGTAAGTCCAGTCAGCTTTCGAGCAACGATGAGACGTTGGGCTGTGAGACGCCAGAATTGATTATGATGTGAAAGTGCGTTGAGAAGTTGCTTTTCTGAAGCGCCCTCGAGAGATGAGATGCTTGAAGCTTGAGCCCCTTCCCAAACGACACGGTAGATGCGCCCATGCTGTTTGTCGCGAAGTGGGTTTTTGTGAGCATTACCGATGCCCCGAACTGCGGTGTATCCACCGCGCTCTCTTGTGGGGGTAGGATTATGTTGGATGATGAAGTTATACCAGTCGGCCACCCACAGGTTGCCGTCGGGGCCGACCTCTGCGGCAACAGGAGAAAACCATTCATCGGCACTGGCGAGGAGGTGAAAGCGATTAATTGCTTTGTAGCCCGCGCCCTCCCTGAGGTTTTCAAACATACCAAGTAAGTGACCGGTAGGTCCTCCAATGAACGCCATGCGGTCTCTCCATGAGGGGGGGAAATTGTTCGAAGTGGCAAGGGCGTATCCGGCACCTGCCGTGTATTGGCCAAATGCATCAACTTGTCGAACGTTCGGAGTGATGGGGTGGAAAACAATTTCATCGGCGATCATTTTCGCGCTCATTCCTTTCTCACCTTCAGGGTATCCAGTCTGGGGGAAGCCGCCAAAGAATGAAGGATTCCTGTTGGCGGTGGATCCGAAAACGTCGCCGGCAGCATTGAGTCCAAGGCCCCACGTATTATTATTGAACTGATGAATGAATTCCAGTTCCGAGCCATCGGGCTTCATCCGAAAAACACCGGAACCGAATTTATGATCCCGGCCCCCTACATTGCCGTTAAAAGAAGAGTATCCTACCGTTCCGTAGATCCAGTTGTCGATGCCATAGCGAAGATTGGACGGGCCTGCATGTGTGTCGTGAATTCCCCATCCAGTGAGAATGGTTTCTTTTACGTCAGCACGGTCATCTCCGTCGGTGTCTTTGAGAAATAGGAAATCAGGAGCCTGTGCGACGATGATGCCTCCGTCCCAAAACGTCAGAGAGGTGGGAATGTTGAGGCGATCAGCAAAGACTTTTACGGTGTCACAGCGCCCGTCTCCATTTGTGTCTTCCAATATTTTGATGGTGTCCTCTCCGGATCCGTCGCGGACATCATTGGGATAATCGACAGTTTCGGCAACCCAGAGGCGACCTCGTTCATCCCAAGCCATGGAGATTGGATTTACCAGATCGGGCTCGGAAGCAAAGAGTTCAACTTCCCAGCCTAACGGCATCCGTAGATAGTCCATGCTGTCTTCGGCCGAGAGTGGGAATTGAAATTTCAACGGCTCGGGACGGCCCTCGTAGTTAGCGATATTATCGCGTTCTTGGTAGCGGAGCGGGGTTCTCTTAGTGAGAAAGGTTTCGTAGTCAGAGCGACGTTTATCTCCACATGCCCAAAGGATTCCTGATTTGAGAAGTTGATGGAACTGAGGTAGCGACCAGACGCGCTCATCGTGCCCACTCGCGGTATAGAAGACGCGTCCGCTGCCCTCTTTCCGAACCCATGTCCACGGTTCGGGTCCTGACTGGGGATCGCCATCGGGGCCTTCGCGAACTTGTAACACGACGCGGTCAGTCGGGTTGTGATTGGTATGGTAGTATGTTTCATCCCAGGCTTCGAAGCTGGGAATGCCGGCGATAGCGGGATGATCTGGCTCAATCGTCTTAGCGGAAAAGGTTCCGGTAGCATGCGATTTAAATCGTCCCCCGACAAGTTGGTCAAATTCAAGGATGTTTTGGAAGCACCAACTGGCGCAGTGGACGGGAACGAAGCCACCTCCATTTCGCACGTATGTGGCAAGATTCTTCCAGAGTTTACGGTCTAGCGTCTTGTGATTAGCATAAAGCAGAACGGCATCATAACGTGACAGTTTAGCCGCGTCGCCGAAGGCTTCTTCGGGAGTCGTCACATAGTCAAAGTAGATGCCATCGCGTCCGAGAGCTTGCGCAAGCATCGGATAGTAGAGGTCGGAAGGATGGCTATCTGATTTGTGACCTAAAAAGAGAACGCGTATAGGACCCTCCGTGTAACCTTTGCCAGCGGGCTTGTTGGCTGCTTCTGAAGGCTTGTTTCGATTGTATGGTGATTTGGGGGCAGGTTTGGCCTGAGGGGCAGCATTGGAAGGGAGTTTGGAGGTAAGGTAAGCTCGAATCTCGGATAGAGATGGATCATTGATCCGGTTAGCAAACTCATTAGGGTCTTCCCTGAGGTCGTAGAGTTCCTCGAATCCGTTCCCATATCGGATGAGCCGGTATCGATCATCAGCAATAGCATGCGAGGGGGAATCTTCGCCGCGAAACTGAAATGAGGTCGTGGCAAATCGTTCTCCCGTAACGGTGGGATTCTTCAGTATGGATACAAGAGATGAGCCGTCGCATTGATCAGGGATGGGCAGACCAGCAAGCTCGCAGAGAGTAGGGTAGAGGTCGGTAAGGATGACAGGTTCGCGTGTCTTCTCCCCGTCTTTGCTGATGCCAGGGGCATGGATGAAGCACGGAACTCTTGTTGTTTGATCCCAAAGTGCAAATTTTTCCCAGTTATCCTTTTCTCCGATGTGAAATCCGTGGTCAGTCCATAAAACGACTATTGTGTCGTCTTTGAGCGGCGAGGCGTCCAGTCCATCAAGCAGCCTCCCAAGTTCGTTGTCGACATAGCTGATACTGGCGAGGTAGCCCTGCATCAGTTTTCTCCATTGGTTGTTGTTCGTCACCCATTTGTGCCAGTTAGTTCGGCCGTGGTTATGGGCATCCTTGAGGTCATCGATTCGATAGGGGGGGAGCTCGATCTTATCTTCTGGGTAGAGATCAAACCATTTCTGTGGGACTTCAAAAGGGATATGCGGCCGAAAGAGTCCGACCGCAAGGAAAAGAGGCTGATCATGCTTCTGCTGCATTTTATTGATAGCCCAATCGACGACTGCTCCGTCGCCCTGATCCTCGTTAAGTTCGACGGGTTCGGCCCCGAAATGAAAATCTCTTAGAGGTCGTTTTCCAACGAAGTGATCATTTTGATTGGTTGATTGGGTGATTGCCGGGCGGGGCCAGTCGCTCGAAATCGGGTCAAGTGGGTCACCACGGTAATCATCCCATGCTTCGGGATCATTCTGTGAGTCACCCGGCGTCCATTGCAATGTGTGAAATATTTTACCACCACCTGCCGCGTAGTAGCCGTGGTCTCTGAAGTGCTGGGAAAGAACAACTGCGTTCTTGAGCATCGGAGATTCGTGTCTCCAGCGTGGACCGTGTGCGCCGAATGCATTGCGATAAATGCCGGATCTTGAAGGATGAACACCTGTCATGACTGCGACACGGGATGGGTGGCAAGCAGGCGCCGCACAGTGTGCGTTGGTGAAGGTGACGGATCGCCTAGCAAGGCGCTCAAAGTTCGGGCTGTGAACGTTGGGGTGATTATCTAGAACAGAGATGTAGTCGTTCAAGTCATCGATCACGATGAAGAGGACGTTCGGTTTGGTGTCCTCACCTAAGACAGATGAAAAGAGAAGAGCTATTCCTAGGAGAGTGAGGAGATTTTTCATAGGAATATTGGAAATTTGCGGGTCTAAGCCTGCGACCTAAACCCGTTTAGTAATGAAGGGGTGCGGTGGCAACCCTTTCAGTTAGGTGCCGAAAAAAGCGTTAAGAGCTTAAGCTCCAGTCAGGCAGGCGGACCAGTTCGCCGCCTTTTTGAGCGCTTTCGTGGGCAAGAATGCCGCAGAGGGTAATGTTGGCCGACTGGACGGCGTTCGGGTAGCCTTCTCCTTCGCCGCGCAGCAGTTCGATGAACTGATGTACGAGATGCGGGTGAGAACCGCCGTGGCCGGCGCCCTGAGTAAAGCTAAGATGTTCTTCGCCTTCCTCACCACTGTAGACTCCTCCCTGAGTAAAGGGAGCAATCTCATCCGGCAATAAGTGCCCGTAGTCGGGGCACTCAACTTCTTCAGGGATCTCGGGCTCCGGCTTCTTTGCTGTGTGCACCACGAGGGGATTATTCTCAATGAGTGGCCATTCGACGGCTTTTTTGGAGCCGTAGACCTCGAAGCTCTCCCGATACTGACGCGCTACGTCAAAAAGTGAGCGATAAACCTGAGCACTGAGATCACTGTTGTGGAACTTGATGTGGGTAGTCTCGACCGCAAAAGGGGAGCCATAGCAGTCATGCATCTCTTCTCGGATAGTACCGCTCGGGAAACAGCTAACATATTCCGCTTCGTTTCTTCCAAGGCCAAGAACAGGTCCGACGCAGTGAGTGGCATAGTGCATGGGTGGGAGACCTGGCCAGTAGCCGGGCCATCCATCCATGTCCTGCTGATGACTTGCTTTGAGAAATTGAAGTTTGCCGAGCTCGCCGTTGTCGTAGAGTTCCTTCATGTAAAGAAACTCACGGGCGTAAACGACCGTTTCCATCATCATGTAATGGAGTCCTGTTTCGTTACACAGATCGACGATAGTTTTGCAGTCTTCTTCGGAGGTCGCCATGGGAACGGTGCAAGCGACGTGCTTTCCCGCTTTCAGGGCAGCGATGGTTTGCTCTGCGTGATTTGGAATCGGGGAGTTGATATGGACGGCATCAATATCTGGATCTTTGAGAACTTCGTTGTAGTCAGTGTAGCGTTTTTCGACACCGAACCTGTCACCTATTTCATTGAGGGAAGACTCAGTGCGCTGACAGATCGCCGCCATTTGCGCGTCGGCATGCCGTTGGTAAATAGGAATAAATTCGGCACCAAAGCCAAGACCGACAATGGCGATACGGGGAGATTTGATAGAACTACTCATGCTGCTTTCACGGATATTGAGGAATGAATCGAAATTGTAGATTGGACCCATCCGTCAATCTTGACAAACATAGACTAAATTTATGAAGTTTTAGCCATTGGTGTGGGCGCTTTCGGAGGGCCTACTCCAGTGTTTGGGCTGCCGAAATCTCTCAGCACCCCTTGCGCCGTAGGGGGGGCGACCTGTTGATGGCAGAGGCGGTGGGATTATCTCAGTCACTTTGCTCCCGAGATCTCTCCGTTCGCTGGTGCTCACTGCGAGTCGAACTGCCGGCGCCGGCCGACCGGTTCGAACCCATTTTATAAACTTAAAGGCTCCATCCCCCGCAAGCAGAGGATGGAGCCTTTAAAGCAGAGGGGGTGGGATTCGAACCCACGAGACCTTGCGGCCTGCTGGTTTTCAAGACCAGTGCATTCAACCACTCTGCCACCCCTCCAGGTTTTTCGAGAATGGAATTTCGAAGAGCGGGACCATAGGGGAAGCTCGCGATTCTTTCAACCCGGTTTTGAGCCCTTCGACATCTTTGTGTCAGACCCGCGAATCAAGTTGGAAGACCTGTCCTGAAATGTTCTCGGTCGAACAGATGAAACTGACGAATCGAGCCGCCTCTTCCACGGTATTGAAGCGACCCAGTTGATGTCGTTTCAGCGCCGTCTCAACGGCTTCCGGGGCCATATTTGCTGTCATCTTGGTTTCGAGGAAACCAGGGAGTATGCAGTTGACACGGATATTTCGTTTTCCTAGCTCCTTGGCGTAGCTTTTGGTCAGGCCGATGAGACCGGCCTTGGCAGAAGCATATGCTGTTTGCCCCGTTTGTGGGTTCAGCGCTGAATAGGATCCGATGTTGATAATGTGTCCTGATCGTTTCCTCATCATCATTGTTGCCGCCTTTTGAGAGCAGAGGTGGGCTCCCTTGAGATTGGTATCGATCACGTCGTTACGTTCCGATGGAGCCTGTTTTGTCAGAATCGCATCACCTGTGATACCGGCATTATTCACCAGTAGGTCCAAATGACCTATCCCCGAAAAATAGGAATCCACAGAGGCTGGGTCGAGAACGTCTAGCTCTGAACGTCCGGGCGAAAGGACTTCAAAACCTGTTCCGATTAACTGAACGCGCAAAGCTTCAGCAAGGTCACCCTGACCTCCGGTAATTAAGGCAAAATTCTCACTCAAACCTTCAGAGAAACTTGACTGCTGTAATGACGGGGTGGAAGGCCAGAGAGAAAGAACTCAGTCGAAAAGAGGTGTGCCAGTCGAGCCGGAATTAGCTGTTTGCTCTCCTTGGCTTGAAGCCTCTCCCAGATCAGGCTCTGCTTTAACGCCATAGTTTGGGTCTGCCACAATGGCGTGCTCCTCATATTTAATATAGGTCCCGCTCAACTGGCTCACATAGCGAATAGCTTCTGTCATTGGGACGTTGCGGAGGGAGAGAGTCACGCGTGTGTTGCGACGCTGGTCAGCGGAACCCTTATAGATGAAGTTTGGTCTCACTTTACCACCAGACAGTTCTTCTGCGCGGATGGTGAAGTAATCGAGAATATCTCCGATGGGAGCATCTTTGAAATTCAACTCGGGGATTATGATTTGAGCGATGTGCGCTTTAATGCCACTGGAAAGAGCGCGATTGCCGGCCAGTGCCGCTCTGCATTTAGTCAGGTAACTGCGGGCATGGACGATTCTTGGATCCTCTTTCAGGATCGCTGTGAATTTTACCATGGCATCTGCATATTTGCCCTCATTGTAGAGAGTCACTCCTTCGTTGTAGACTGTTTGAATGTCACTTTGGGCTTTTAGTGAAGTCAGGCAGAAACCGAAAAGCAGTATGGGAAGAGACAAGAGGACGGTGATTTTCATTCTGGAGGTCTCGGATGGTGAAAACGCGAATTTTGTGCTTGGAGGCTACCAAACCGGCTGAAGTGTGTAAATGGATTTGAATGGGCTAACTTTCGCGAGCGGAACCGCCACTCTTATGCTTTATCGGATAAGAAGGAGGAAGAGTTTAGATAACGATTGGCACAAAAGTTTGCCGGAGGAGTGGACGAGCCAGTTAACTCAGGTTATTCTTTTGAGAATTTTCATGTTCGGTTCTCATGGTTAATAGATACCGCATAACTAAGATCGCGCCTCTTCCTTCTCGTTGGATCTTTCCTCGGTTATTAGCAACGGGTTTTATTGGACTGTCTTCATTGGTTTGTCAGCTCGCGGCCCAAACACCACCTTTGGCAGCTTACCCGGCCACTCCAACGGCCTCTGCAGGTATGACCAGTGGCATCCCCGGAGCGTCTGATTACGAGCAGGGCCAGATGGCTAAAATTCGAACGGCGGCACAGAATGCGCAAAGTCAGGCAGCAGCCGCTTCGATAGCACGCTCAGCGAATCAGGCGCTTGAAAAGCAGCGCACACAGAGGTTATTACAGTCGGCTCGCGAGATCAAATTTTTGAAGAGGAACATAGCCGAACGTTCAAAGTGGGAGCGCAGTAATCAGGCGCAAATCAATAAAGTATCTTCAAACGACATGTCATCGTGGGAGACCACAAATGGCAGCGTGAAAGTCAAGCGAGACGTCCCTGATCCCTTTCTCAAGGCGATGATTGAGTTAGAAGGTCGTGAGAAACCGCCCAGAAAAGAACGTAAGGGTTTCAGTGGGTTGAACCCTTTCAAGAAAGCCGAACCCGATCCAGTAGCTGCCATCCAAGTCATCAACGATCCTCTTCCTGGCCTCACCACTCCAGCACTCCAGTCATCACCAATTGGTTCTTCATCTCGGAGCGCAGGCAGTAACGCTGATCTGGCGGGGAGGAGTAGCCGTTTCTTGGGAGGCTTAAAGTTACCTAAGATTGGAAATAAAACTCCTGAACCCGAAAAAGTAGCCTTCAGTGGGGAGCCCCAGTTTGTCGGGAGCTCATCTTCAGGTCTTGCGAACACGATGGTGCCATCAAGATCGGGACAGTCCCTTATCGACGGGTCTGATGAGGATGATGCGGTTTCTATCGGTGACCAAACCCCAACCGAGAAAAAGGGATTATTTTCCGGTTTCAAGAAGTCCGAGCCACTGCTTACGGGTGCTTTGAGTAACTCGAGAGCTTCGGTAACGGCACCCTCAAGTAGCAGCGGTGGCGGTTTTTTTGGCTTTAGCAAGAACAAGTCTGACAATACGATTGACGCGGGACTTTTCCCGGATGGCGCTGTCGACCGTGCCCCAAACGGAAGAAATCTTAGTGACGGTCACGCAGCCGATCTTAGCGTTCAGGATGCATCTTTTGCCTCCTCCTCAACTGGTGAGATTGTGATGCCGAGTGCATCTCCCAAAAAGCGGAATAGATTCAATTTCTCGATGCCGGAGATTTCATTTCCTTCCGGTTCATTGGCAAATACCAAGCAGGTTACCGATGGAAGTATTGGTTCAGTGCCTACCCTGACGACGATCAACAGTGAGGGGACTGAGTATTACATCGTAACCTCGACGGCGCAGTTTATGGTATACGGGAATGACCAGATGAGTTCGGAGGTGCGGGCGCTGGGATCTGGCACTTTAGTGAGGATGACCAAGCCGGGAGAGCAGTGGGCTTCGATCCAGTTGCCGGACGGATCTGAGGGTGTCGTTCAAAATAAGTTTTTGCGGGCAGCATCAGCAGCTGAATCTGGCGGGCAACTTGTCACTCCTGCGGGGATGTAGAACTGGATCGAAGTCGGTAAGAACTTTGATCTCTTTAGCTGCAGCGGATCACTTCGGTTGGGGCAAGGACAGCCGTTTATCAGATTTGTTTTCGTTAACGCTTGGAGTCATTCTGTGCTAGGCTGAGTGTCGGTAGAAATCTGTAAAAATCCTCCCTGTAAGACCATGCCAAGAAGAGCCAGTTCCGGAGCTAACATAGGACAAATTGCCGGTATCGCGGCTGCGATTATAGGGTTTCTTCTAATCGCCGCACTACTCTTTAAGCTCATCGCCGGGGATATGGTCGGTGGTGGTTCGGGCGGAGGATCAGGAAAGAATTCATCGAATGCAGCGACGCTCAATCTGATGACTTACCGCGACAATGGAAATAGTCTGCGTGGTAATGTCTACAGAATCGACGGTAAAGTCGAAGAAACTCTTCGCTGGACGGTTGATCGAGGTCGCTTAATCAGCTTTGAAGCCAGTGACAGCACTATGACTATTCCCGTGCCGGTTCTCGTTCCGGAGGAGTTTAGTAATATCAATATAGAACGTGGATCCCAACTTGTAATGGTAGTCCGCGTCGATCGTGACGGTACACTGGTGGCTGAGGCGATCGATGAATGATACCAGTTTTTCTTTAGAACCAAAATCTGCCTGCTCAAACCCTCCCCAAAATGAATATGTTGAAGCTCTTCACCTGGATCGGAATAGTCGTTTCTCCGAGTTTCATTCTTCAAGCTCAAGTTTACACGCCCCCGGCCGGCGGTGGTGGTGGAGGAGGTGATCAATCATCTAACAATACGACTATTGTTAATCAGAATAGGGGGCAGAAAGGTAACCAACAGGTAGTTGGGAATGACGTTCCGTATTTTGATCCGACGACAGATGTTTTCTCTTTCGACGGCAAAAATTTTAACGTAAATGACAACCGTGTCTTCCGTGCCCGTTTTGAAAAGTATTTGAACTCACAGGAAGCCAGTTTAGCAGAGGATCTTGCATACAGGGCTGCGATCCGGGGAATCCTTGATACACTCTCGCCTCATAATCGGGATTCTTCCAAGTTTCCTAAAGCTGTAGCTCAGCTGCAACATGCTTCAAACTTCAAGCAGGACGCCCGACTCTGCGAATCCCTCGCCAATGCTGTTTACCGGGTCTACCTCGCGCAGAAGTCCCGAGGTCAACTCGATAATTTGAATCGCGAACTCGACAGGCAGCGGCGCCAGCTCGATTGGAATTTTGATCAGTGGAGCTCGAATAATACAGAGGATCGCGAACGTAAACTCAGTGAGAGTCCTAAGCAGAAGAGCTCCAAAGCGACTGATCCCACCAAGGCTGGACACGTGCAGCGCTACGTGCAGCGTATTGCAGAACTGGAGGCAGAGCGAGTCACTAACAGTGCCAAGATGGAGCTCTCAGAAGTCGAAGCCAAGCTGGAGTTTCAAGCTCTTGTGGTTCAGTTCTTTCTCCAGCGCCGATTTGAGCATGTTGTTATGGCAACTCGGTTTTACACTGAGTTTTTTAAAGATGGAGCAGGCCGTCTCGAGTTCCAAGAGGGATCGGAAGTGGAGCAGTCATTCGGCAAGACGATCGGCTTCAATCCTACGATCACGACGCTGGATGCTTTTGCAAACGAAGCGATCCGGGACGTGGATCAATCGGTTGAGTCATTTGGCTTTCTCCTTGAGCAGGGCGAGATCGATGCAGCGATGAGGCAGCTGCAGCAAGCTTTTTTGACTGGTGAATACCTTCCTTCCGTCCAGAGTGTCCCGCGCGAGGATAAGCGAGAGGTGTTGGGGTATACCCAGAATGCCTTCCAACTGGTGAACGCCATCGAAGTTCGCGATTACACTCTCGCCGAAGAGCTTGTCACTGAAATGAAATCTCAGGCGGACGATTTTGACTATTCTAAGCCTACCGCAGCTATCGAAGCGGCCCGACTCAGTAGTAATATGCGCATTCGCAGTGCCAAGAATGCGGCATTGAAAGGAGATGAGGCCGATTATGAGGAAAACATCAAGGCCGCGGCCGAGATTTGGCCGACCAACCCTCTTCTGAAAGAACAATTCGATATTTTAGCCGATTCGGCGGATGTGCAACAGCAGGCGAAACTTGAATTTGATCGACTGCTCGCGACGCAGAGTTATCGGCAGATCTACAACAACAAGGCACGTTTTATTGCTGCAACCGTTGATGACTCAGATCGTCAGGATGCTTTGAACCAAATTGTTGGTAATATCCTCGAAATTGAAACAGTGATGAAGCAGGCTGCTACGCTGAATAAGGCGGGTAATGCCCATGCGGCTTGGGAGATAGTGGAAAAGACCTTCAAGCAGTTCCCAGACGACGTGGCGCTCTCAGCGAAACGTTCTGATCTTTCCACTAATGTGGCTCCTTTTGTGAAAGCCCTCAAGACAGCGGAGAATCTTGAGGAACGGAAACAATATGGCTCAAGCCTTGCCTGGTTCCTTTCGGCTCGCCAGATTTATCCTCAAAGTGAATATGCTGGGGATGGGATTCAACGTCTATCCGAGGAAATCCTTCCAGATGAAATCGTTGAAGGGGATTTTGGAGTCGAGGAGGAAGTGGTTGGAAAGCCGTTCTATTCGAACGACTGAATAGCACTCAGAGTTGAAAAGACTTCACGTGTTCTGAGCAAGTACAGACCAACCCAGCCATACTAACGTTTGTGCGCTAGGTCTCCCTCTAAAAAGAATCACATTCACGTTGACTCGAACTAAAAAGTGAAGATTTTCTTGCTGCTGTTTCTGTTCCAATGAGCCACCCCATGTTTCGCCGCCTTTTCTCGGGTTTCTTGTTCATTGCCGCGACCATCGCTTTTTCCGCCTGCACTGTCGATGAGGGCTCGTCTTCGAACAGATACAGTGCATCGGCAAGCCGGACCAAGGTGAGATCCACATCGGTAAAGACGGGCAGTGCGCCAAGCTGGTCTGAGCAAATGGCTCAGGCGAGGGCCGAACGGGAAAAACGTGCCGCTGAGTTGAAGAAAGCGCGTGATGAGAAACTTGCGGCTAAGAAAAAGGAAGATGAAGCGAGGGCTCGCAAGTTGGCGGTCGAGAGAAGAGCAGAGGAGGCTCGCAAGAAGGCTAGAGCAGAAGAACTTGCCAGAGAAAAGCTCGAGGAAGAGAAGCAGCGGCAGGCAAGAATTGCTGCACGAAAGAGAGCGGCGGAAGCACGCGCACGTGAAGCAGAGTTAGCCGCCGCTGCGGATTCAGCGAGCCGTTCTAGTGGAAGTTTCTTTGCAGTTTTTGGCAGCACGAGCAGTCAGTATAAAAGCAAGGGGCATGACGTGTATGTGAATCGGCTGGGTTTATCCAGTTTGGCACCTTCCAACGCAAAAATTGAAATCGACTTAAGTGATCAAAAGTTGCGGGTTTACAAGGCATTAGGGTCCAAAAAACAGCTCGTGATCGAAACGCAGGTTTCTACAGGAAAATCGGGATATTCTACCCCCACAGGAACTTACAGAATACAGGAAAAGAGAAGGGAAAAACGGTCTACTCTCTACGGTAGTTGGGTCAATTCGTCCGGCTCGATTGTTCGCAGCAGCGGTGAGGCTTGGAACCGTCCTGCTGGAGGAGCTAGGTTTATTGGCGCTGAAATGCCCTATTGGATGCGTGTGAACGGGAGTATTGGAATGCACGTCGGAGATGTTCCGAATTTTCCTGCTAGTCACGGCTGCATTCGGGTTCCCGTTTCGGTTCAACCTTTGATCTTTTCGAAGGTCGGATTGGGCACCGAGGTTAAGATCATGCGCTGACCAGTTCTCCTTTTCTGAATGCTCCGAGCTGTCTTTTGAAAGGTGGTCATTACTGATAAGTCGCCGCCAAAGCCCAACCAAGGTTATGAGTGAATCTTTAGATCGCGTTTTAAAGCTCGGTGTTAACATCGATCACGTCGCAACTCTGCGGCAGGCGCGGTATGCATTGCTGCCCGATGCACACAATTCCGAACCTTCTCTCGTCGCTGCTGCCAACGAGGTGGAAGCTGCAGGGGCAGATTCCATTACGATCCACTTGCGGCAGGATCGTCGCCACATTCAGGATCGAGACGTCTATGAGTTGCGCGATCAAATTCATACCAAGCTTAATCTCGAAATGGGTAATACACGGGAGATTCTCGATATTGCTCTGGAGGTAAAACCCCATTTTGCCTGCCTTGTTCCGGAGAACCGTCAGGAGATTACTACGGAGGGAGGGCTTAACGTTGCTGCGGCAGATGCCTCTCTTGGGGAGACCATACAGGCGCTTCAGGAAAATGGGACAAAGGTCAGCCTCTTTGTAGACCCAGAGCCTGAGCAGATTGCGGCGTCTGCTTCGCTAGGTTGTGACATGGTGGAACTTCATACTGGCGCATTTGCCAACGCGGCTTTGGAAGGGGGAGAGGAAGAGTTCAAGATGCTGCGCGCCGCCGGTATTCAGGCGAATGAGGCGGGGCTCCAAGTCAATGCTGGTCACGGGATTACCCTAAGCAATCTTCCGATGCTGATGCAGATGCCTTACTTGGCTGAGCTAAACGTGGGGCACTCTCTTGTGGCGCGGGGCCTTTTTCGTGGGCTCTCCGGTTCGGTGAAAGATATGCTTGATCTGATGTCTTCTTACTGCCCGGATTTAGTCAGCTGAAAGTTGAGGAATTTTCGTGATCTAGTCTAACGGGAGGCTTGACCGGATTTGGTTAAAATGTGTTCACTGTTAGCGGCGTGAAACCGGCTTTTGATAATTATATTTGTATTGCCGAAAGGGGCTTTGGAATGTCGAGTCTCTGGTTTGGTGATGAGCATCTGGTCTATGTCCGAGGGACTGGGGTGCTGATGCCGTTCAGCGAAGAGTACAAAAGGTATCGCTACCGGGATATCCAAGCTATCTCGGTAGCGAAAACATCGCGTGTTGCAGGTTTTGTGATTTATTCGTTGGGATTGATGTTCTGTGCTGGATCTATTGCCGTTATTTTAGGCCTGACGGGATACGAGAATTCCAGCATCACCAAGATAGTTTTCCTTTCCTTACTTGGCTTGGCTACCGGGGTATTTGCTGTCGGACTTATCCGACATTTAATCCTTGGGCCGACATGCGTTTGCGATATTCAGACCCGACTAAGCCGGGATCGTTTAAAACCTCTGGATCGCTATCCCAAAGCCGAGCGTGTAGTAAACCAACTCGAGGGCCTCGTCCGTGAGATGCAGGAAGACCTGGCCGTCAGCATGAACTGGGAAGGCAGTGAGCAAACAAAGAGACCTGTTAAGACCAGAGTCGTGGAATTTTTTCAGTTGCCGCGATCTGTCGTGATCAGTTTTGGGTTCTCTGCCCTTATCGGAGTGATCCTCCTGCTGGCTCTTCACCTTGAGAGTCTCGTTTTAACTGGAACAGTGCTTGCACTGCTAGTGGGGCTGAGTTTGGCCCTGACTCTTGCATTGATTTTGGCCATTAAGAAAGCGACTCCAGAGGGCATCCGTTCGATCCTTTGGGTCCAGTTGGGATTTCTTTTCCTGTTAACAGCGAGCGGAACGATTTATTACCTGCTGGTTGCAACCCAAAAACCTGAATATACGATCGGTATTTCTGGCCCACTAGAAGCATTTACTGCGGTGGCTTCTGAGGGGGGGCTTGCTGGTTACTTAACCATGCTAGGTTTGTCCCTCGGAATTTTGGCATCTGGAATCGTGGGGTTGGTATGTGCCTCAAGGTGGAAAAAAACGATAGCCAAAGTCGAGTCAAGCATGGGTGTCGAAGCCTTGGATCAGTAAAATGGCTAGTCTTCTGGGCGATACTACGTGTGTGATTCATCCGGACCGTCAGTCGGTGGCGTGCTGCCCTAGTTGCCGTCAGTTCTTTTGTGAGGAATGCATTACGGAGCATGGGGGTAAGCTAACCTGTGCCAAGTGCCTTAGAGAGAGTGTCCATGAATCGGTCGTGGCGCCACCGCGAAAGAGAACAATTCACCTAATACCATTCCTTCAGTTAGGCTTCGCTCTCATGATAGGATGGCTCCTCTTCTATCTCGTCGCCGGAACGCTGGCGGATATTCCCGACGACTTTCACGACGGTACGATTTGGGAGTAGAAAATGATGAGGGTTCCCAACCGCAGAGAAAGCCAACGGCAAAAGGGAAGGTCTTCTCTCCAGATACTAGAGGAGGCGTTTCATCTGCTTCGAAGCATCGATGTTAAATACTTTCTGATACTTTTTCTGGGGACGACGACATTTGCTGGAGGGCTACTCTTCTTCATTGCTGATATGAGTCGAAGCGGTCTGGCCCGCGAGACGGTAATCCCATTATCGATTGGTGTGACGATGCTCTATTTTTGGATGCGTTTCTGTCAGGTAAAATTCTGTGAAGGACTCTGGAGAACGATCAATCATGGCAGTGCAGTATCAATTTCAGGCACTTTGAAGTTTAGAAATCTAAGTGCTGTCTTGCTGATGCAGGCTTTCCATATGCCTCTTATGCTTGCCGGTTTATTGTTCGTCATACCGCTAGGGTGGATTATCGCGACGTTCCAGAATTTTACGGTCTTAGCATTCACAAAGGACTTTGGTCGGCGGTCCTTTCAGGGGCTCCTTAAATCAAGTTTGAGAAATTCACACTACGAATGGGGCCAGAATCATGGAATTCTGGTTGTCCTTCTTATTGTGAGTTTGTTCGTCTGGTTGAATATCGTCGGGACTTGCTTAGGTCTCGCGACTTTTGGGAAAGCCTTCTTCGGGATTGAGTCCGCCTTTACCCTGAGTCCGCTAGCAGCTTTGCTTAACTCAACCTTTTTTATTGGGACACTCTTACTCGCGTACCTTTTGATTTCTCCAGTGATGAAAGCGGTATACGTGCTGAGGTGTTTTTATGCTGAGTCAAGAGTTACAGGGGAAGATCTTTTAAGCCGTTTGGCTTCCTGCCGAGCGATTAGGAAAAGTAGCTCCCGTGAAAATTCCATGCGTGATAAAGCCAGTCAGGTATTCATTATTGCAGTAATTTTTTGTTTTCTTCCCGGTTGGGTCGGGGCGCTTTCTGCTGACGAAAATCCCTCATCCCATGCGTTCGAGAGCGAACTTTCAGAAATTTTTAAGCAAAAGAAGTATCAGTGGCAGCTTTCGAGGAGAGTTGGCACTGAATTGGCAGATAGCGAGGAGGGGTGGTTGGCGCGCCGAATGAGAGAGCTTGCCGAGTCGACACAGGAATTACTAAGATCGATCGATCAGTGGTTTGATCAGATGATGGAGAAAGCCACACGAGACGCCGCGGGTGCGAGTGGAGGAAGTTCATCGGATAGTCTGAAAGGCTTTGAAGGCTTAAAATCGACCTTTTCACTTGGCCTCATAGCAGTGGTGGTGGGCTTGATTCTATGGTTGGCCTTTCTTCTTTATCGAAAATATAGAGATACTTCCGGGAATCAGAAACTTGAGAATATTCCAGCCGAAGTGGTTGATCTTCAAAGTGAGGATATTGTTGCCTCGCAACTGCCGGAGGGAGAATGGATGAGGCTGGCAAGGGAGCAAATATCCAAGGGAGATCGTCGTTTGGCGATTCGGGCTCTTTTTCTTGCCACGCTTGCGAACCTTGGCGAAAAAGGTGTCATCATGATCGCGCGATTCAAATCGAACCGTGATTATCGACGCGAACTTGAACTGAAGCTTCGGAAAAAATCCGAGCTGCGGACTGCCTTTGATGAGAACACCACGCTGTTTGAAGAGTCATGGTATGGTTGGCATCCGGTTGAGGAGGAAACTGTGGAGGATTTTCTCAAGAATCATGAAATCATTGCGAAGGAGTCGGGATCCGAGGTGGCCCCGCTGACCGCTTTACCGGAGGGAGCAGTCTCATGAATTCGCGGCGTCGGGCAATAAGCTGGGCTGCCTTGATCACCCTCGGGATGGTGTTGCTTGTGGTATTCATGGAGGTGATGGAACGCCGGTTCGTGGAAGGTGATGTCTATCCGTATTATGCGAGTTTCAGGAGCGATCCGCTCGGCACCAGCGCGCTTTACGAAACCTTGAGCGGGCTTCCTCAATATGAGGTATCGCGCAACGTGACTAATCTTAACTCGCTGTCGACCCTCGATGCTAATAGCACACTGTTGCTCCTTGGTTATCCGCGGGACGATTTGAGTGAACTGAGAGCACCGGAGAATTCGCCAGTGATGGAAGCTGTAAAAGAAGGAGCGAGGCTGGTTCTCACCATCAATCCAGAGCTGGTTCCCGAGAAGTTTAGACCACTTAAATCAGAAGAGGAGGAGGATTGGCTTGAGCGAAGACGTCAGCTTCGGGAAGAGCGATTGAGAGGTGAGGAAGGCTCAAGAAGAGAAGCCCTGAACGACAATAGGGAAAGCAGCGACGAAGAAACCGGTGAAACTGCCGAGGGTGCTGAAGATAAATCAGATAGCGGAGAGGACGAAGAGGACGCTTTTGAAGTTCGGATGGCTTCCATGTTTGGGCCCCGCCTGACGGAGTACCTCGATTTTGAAGTAAACGGATTAGAGGAGTTCGAGAGACCTGAAGGTGGTTGGGAAACCAAGAAGGGAAAATCATTTACGGCGAAACGTTCCGACTTAGTAATGCCATCCTGGTATTCCCAGTACCGTTTAGAGACCAAATCCGCTGCTTGGTATCCGGTAGTAAAGGTTGAAGGTAAGCCCGTGGTGATGGAACGGCGTTGGGGCAGGGGTTCCGTGGTGATTGCCACCGACAGCTTTTTTGTCAGCAACGAAGCTCTCCATCGTGAAGCAGTCCCGGAGTTTCTGATTTGGATGGTCGGTGATAAGAAGAATGTCGTCTTCGATGAGACGATTCACGGCACCCTAGAGAGTGGGGGAACGATGAAGTTGATTCGTCATTACCGCCTCCATGGCTTATTTCTTGGGATGGTCGTTTTTGTTGCGCTTTGGGCGTGGCGAAGTGGCTCGACACTTGCGCCGGGAAACTCAGCCATCGAGCACGGCTTCGTTTCTTCGAGAGAATCTGTTGGAGGGCAGGAAACCGGAAAAGGGCTGATCCATCTTTTGAAAAAAAGTATTCCCAGAAACAAACTCCTTGACCACTGTTTCGAAATATGGCGTCTCTCATATCAACGAGACCTTAGGCAAGTGCAGGAAAAGGAAGTGTCTAAAATCCTCGAGAGGCATCAGTCGAATCCAAAGCATTTTGGAGCCGCGGAAGCATTTCGAGAGATAACAGATGCCCTCCGAAAGCGTTGACAAGTGTGACGCCATCCACGAAAGAGGAGAATGATTCGGAAGTTTATCCTTCTTATTGTCTTGGCAGCCTTCGCGATTTCGTTCTCGGGCTGCGGTCTTTTGGCCCATCAAGTGAATCGTACGGTGAATCTTTTGACAGCTCCATTGCGTTAGGGTTTGTCTAGCGAGGGTATTTAGATTTTTGCTATTTCGGACTAAGATGAACTTCTGGTATTTCGTCGGTCACAGTCTTTCCAAGCTGGTGGCTAAATTTACTTGTTCTTTCCGCGTGCAAAATGGAGAGAAGCTTAACGACTATGAAGGCGGACTCGTCATTGCTTCGAATCACGTTAGTTTCCTTGACCCGCCGTTTATTGGATCAGCGTTCAAGGCTCCGATTTTCTATTTCGCACGGAGTACATTATTTGAGCACCCTCTAGCTAATTTTATCCTGACTCGGGTAAATGCTCTTCCTGTTAATCAGGGGAAACCTGAACTCTCAGTCCTGAAGAAGATTATCGCCTTACTTAAGGAGGAAGAAAAAGTTTTGATCTTTCCGGAGGGGGAACGCTCTTACGATGGGCAGATCAAAGCAGAAGGCCAGCCGGGGATCGGCATGATTGTGACCAAGGCCGGGGTCCCGGTGCTGCCTGTGCGGTTGTTTGGTCCCGAAAAGGCACTTCCTCGAGGTGGGAAGAAGTTGAAGAAGCACCCGGTAACTCTGGTCGTGGGAGAACCTGTGGATCTTTCCGATATTTTCTCTAACACGGAGATTACTACGAAGGAGCGCTACGAAAAAATCTCTCTGCGAATCATGGAAGAGATTACTAAACTCGAGCTCGTCGACAGTCGAGGCGAGTGATGACAAGAAAATCAGCGCAGCGCATATTGGTGGCTAGCAATGGTTTAGTTGAGTAGCCCCGAATTAATCGAGGATCAGTTGATTCCCACCAGTTGAAGGCTTCTTTGTTGGTGGCGGCTTTTTGTTGGGATCAGGCTTGGGCTTTGGTGCTGCGGGGAGGTTAGCTGGCTGAAAAACTCGAATGTGCGGGATCTCTGGTGGTCGGATTTCTAGGCGAACTTCCTCATCACCACGGACCTTTGAGACAGCCAGCGCAGTGTTAAATGGAGCTATGGCGTATCCTTGAGCGCTTCGCGTGATGAACTCGAGGCGTTCCTCTCTTAATCTTTTTAGGAAATCGGCTTTTTGGCCTTCGGGAAGATCTTCCGGCACTGACTCAATTAGCTGGTTCTCAAAATTACTGGTCAGCTTATTCACTTCCGCAACGAGGAAAGGACCAGCCAAATCAGCCAATTTGCGATACTCGGAAGCAGGCAGCGTCTCAAGATCGTAGCGGATTGTTTCACGGGCCGGGATGGCTTTGGGCTCGAATTTTTCTCCGGCCCATATCGTCCAGCCCGCCGGAATCCTAAAGGACTCGGACTTGGCCCGGGCCTGCAAGTAGGCGTCGAAACTGTCAGGGGCGACATAATAGTAAAAGAGAGTGCCGCGATTGATGGCAGCCGACTTGCAGAACGTTTCAAACTCGGATCCCGGCGCCAGAAACTGTTCCGGTGTCCAGCCGCCCTCTTCCCTCGGTCCAAGCGAAAACTTTACTCTATCACCCCCGCCTTTGGATATGAAGTATTTAAAGTCTTTGGGCCCGAACTTACCATCGCCAAAAAACGTGGTGAGCTTCTTCATATCGAAGCGGAATTTGTGGACCTGGAATTCTTTCCGGTTGTCGTTCCCAAACATTCTTTTGAGCACTGAGCGATCATCCTGCATCTCCCCGGCCTGAGTCATGAATTTCGTGTTAATCCCCGACCACGCGGTCAGTTCTTTTTCTGCCGTTCGAGTCAGGTTGAAATCCTCTGTGAGTGCTGCGTAGCTGCCCCAATCTGTCTTTTTCATGCCCTTAAGGGAATAGGTGTAAGAGCCCAATGCTTTCCCATTGTAGGCGAGATCGCTAAAATTCTGATCGATCACATCACGAATCTTTAGAGCGTGTTCGTAGGGGTCACCCACAAAGTAGAGTTTGTTGCTTTTGAGGACGATGTAGAGCGCTCGTGCATTGTCATCGGCGAGGCGGGGATTAGGCATCAGTACTTCCTTGGCGACCTTGACCTCGACCTTCGGCGTCTGCGCCAAGATGGCAGACAATTCCTGATTTCGGAGGTCAGCGACTTTGACATTTTCGTCGTTCTCAATCTTCTTTTCTTCTTCTTCGTCTACTTTGCGTTTCCACTCTTCGATATCAGCAGTCTTGTCAGCGAGGTCCTTGTTATTCTTCTCGATTTCGTCGATTTCAGCTGTGATAACCGCTTTTTCTTCTTCGGTGGGCAGATTGTCTTCGGTGTTCTGCTTCGTGATCTGGAGTTCTTGAAGGTTTTTAAGGGTCTTATCCCGACTAACCTTCATTGCCTCCAATTCTTCCTCGGTCACCTCAGGAAGATTCTCCACCACCTTCTTCACGGCGGCACTGATACCCAGGCTACTGACGATAAGAATGAGAAGCAGGATACCGACGACGTTCGTCAATGCATCCATCAGGGAGTCCATCCCGCGATCATCATCAGCTCTTCGTCTGCGTGCCATGGATACTTACCAGAAATAAAAAGGTCAGGGTTCGAGGAATTGGGCAAACATGTTAAGGTCAACCTTACCTTCCCCTGGGAGAGGAAGGCGACCGGGTATAATATTCGATCCCGTTGATTGGTTGAAAGCTCTCACCACTGATCTCGCTCGATTGAGCGTGCTAACTGCGCCATCGGTGCCACGAACCAGAAAAATCAGTCTGTTATTGTTGGCTGACGCGATCTCTTTGAGCAGTTTAATGAAGCCTTCATCCTGATTTAGAGAAGCTACCGGAATGACGACAGGGTCGGCTGTGAGGCTCTGGTGGAGATATACGCTGGTGTCTGAAACCTCAGCGAAGAATGGCTTGGTGCTGGAACTTGAACCGCTAGGGCGAACTCGAAGCGCAGCGGGTTCGGGTGGGAGCTTCCGTTTTTCGATCTCTTCTTCTTTCTTCTTAATTTCTTCCTGAAGGCGAGTTTCGTCTGCGACAAGTTGTTTGTTAGTTGAAGAGAGAAGATTGAATTTCGCAATCAGCTCTTCACGGCTCTTGTCGATCTCTTCCTGATTCTCCAGCATATTCTTCAACATCACCAGCTTGTCTCGATCTTGGATGATATTTTTGTTTTCTTGGATCAGATTTTCGATGTCAATGCGGAGCTTATCGAGGTCGGTTTGTTTATCTTCCTTATCCTTCTTTACGAGAATGTATTCCCGCGCACGTTCTACCTCTTCGGGTGTCTTGCCCTCGCCCTTGCTCATCGCGATCAGGTTGATCACCACAATAATGAGCGTCAGACACCCAATGATACAAATCAGGATACTGAGGAAAGGAAAGAGGTTCACTGAACCCCCGCTGTCCTGTCCGCGCCTAGCCATTCGAATTTACCCCGCTGCTTGTTGGTGAAAAGGGTATCAACCGCGGCTGAAGAGGCCTTTCTTTTTCACGACGACTTGTTTGCCGTTGAGTTCCTTTAGAACGGTATTGAGATTTTGAATGCCTTCCGCAAGGGGTGCCACCTGGCTTTCGATTACCTGGGTCGAGTCTCTGCGGAGACGTTCGAGGCTACCGAAGAATTCATCGTCGAGTCTCTTCTCGTAGTTCTCAGCGCGATCACCGATGGCGTCGAGTTGCTTTTCGACGGCCGTGGCGACTTTTTCGTATTGGCTTGACTGATTTTCAAGACTTTCCGACATGCCTTTCTGAACGCCTTCGAAACGGGACATGATATCTTTTTGGTTATTAGCCATCGCCTCGCCAACGGCCTGAAGGAGGCCGGCATCGGTATCGAAATCCTTGCTCGGTCCGCCGTCGTTGAGACGCTTTAGAAGGTTATCGATGCAGTATTCGTCGACATCGGTGACCAAATCATCCTCAGAGTTTTGAAACGCAGCAGCAGGGAAGCTCAGGAGGATACTAAACACTAGGGCAAGAAGGGTAGTGTCGAATGCCACGCCCATGGAACTTAGAACGGTCAGGAGTGGTTCTTTGATCTGACTCATGTCGCCACCGTCACCGGCACTGAACACGGCTCCAAAGCCACCGATCGCCGCACCGATACCAAGAACGGTGCCGATGAAACCCATGATCGGAATGGCCCAAAGGAAGACTTTTACCATGGAGTAACTGCCGCCGACTTTCGCGGCATCGACTTCCGATTGGGAGGTGATCATCTGGGCCACGTCCTGGTTGTTCTGCCGCACGTAGAAAAACTCCAGTGCTTTTCGGATGCGGTTCACGATATAGGTATTTCGCAACGCCAACGGGAAATTGATGATATGTTCATGGAATTCCTTGAGATTTGATTTGTTGATCTCCTCGGAAATATCACTCGGAAGCGCTTGGATCAGCATGGCGCGACGCTGCTTCTGGATGTTGAGAAACTTAAGAATGAGAATTCCCAGGCACCAGAACGTGAGAAGAGTGGTGACATACTGAGGCCATCCTCGCTGAGTGAATAGTTCTTTCAGGTAGGCAGCGATGCTCATCTTGGCTTCCGGTTCAGTTGGAGGGTCAGGAAGCATAAACATCACCACGAACCAGAGGAACGTAGCGCCGACGCCGATACCTCCGGCGATCCAGATATTTACGGCCGACGGGTGTGGACCGTGAGGGGTGGAGGAGACATCCAATTCATCTTGGTGCATCGTCTCTTCGGTCGCAGCATCATCTGGAATGCTCTCATTTCCTTCAGTAGACGGGGGAGGGCCAAAATCTTCCGGAATCTGGATCCGAGTTGAGCAACCCGGGCATTTGACTGTTTTACCTGCCAAGTCGGCTTCGGCTTGGAGTGTGATATTACAAGAGGGGCAAACAAAATTCATAGATATCGATGAACTGGGTGGCTTTCAGGAGTTTTGGCTCACTTGAAATTGCCGTGGGGTGAGGATGATAGGCGAGAAATCATAGGATTTTCGAGAAAAATATACAAAAATCAGTGGTGGGAGTGATAGCTTTCAGGTGTCCTAAGGGTAGAAATGCTCATGAGAGAATCCGTAAATCAGCAATTTGTGAGGCTGGCGCTCCTCGGGGTGCTCTGCTTCAACTTTGGCTGCGCGTTACGGGTTAAAGTAAGAGAGAACTGGAATGCGGCACAAAGAACGGAGATTTCTCTCCAGGAAGCGACGATCACTTGGCAGCAGATTAAGAGAGGAGAGTTGCCTTCTCCAAGGCAGTTGCGGGATTATAATACCGCGGTTCTCGATTCTGTAGTGCAGATCGGAGTCAACTGGGCTGAAGAACGGCCGCTTTCAGTGGTGACGACCACAGATGGGGAAGTCGAGTTTGATGTGCAGGTAGATGAGGTGCTGTCCCACGAGTCCATCGATCAGATCATTCCGGCCGATTTTGTTCGGGTGAAACGAGGATTTGATTCTGACGTGATTATCGAGGGCGTGGGAGCACCACTGATCGCAAGGCAGCCTAAGACGAGGCAGAACCAAATGATCCCGGAGTCGGGCCTCTGGTTTCCAGTGACTGCTTTGTTGAATCTGGATCAGCCGTCACGCCCAGTGCTCGAATTAATTGACCCCACACGACAACGTTCGCTTTCGACTGGTCACGCGAGATTTCCTATCGCGGCGAACTATACGGCTTCATTTGCTCGTGATTTTTTCGAACGGCAGCGCTTGATCCCTGATCTTGGTGCCCTTTTAAAGTTCGAAAAGTATGCAGATCGTATGGGCCTTCATCGCGTCTCTTCTTTCGACCCGGATAAACAAGTCTGCGTTCTAATCCACGGTATTTATTCAAGCCCGTCGACGTGGGAAGATACGATCAATAAATTTTATGAGGATCCAGAGGTCCGCGAGCGTTATGAATTCTGGACTTTCGGATACCCCACTGGAGCCTTGATCCCGTACTTATCAGCCGAACTCCGTGACGGAATCCGAGAAATGAGGGCTTTCCGTGCGAGGGAAGGAGCAAGGGATCAATCTGTGGTCCTCGTCGGTCACAGCATGGGCGGGCTCCTCGCCAAATCGATGACCCAAAGTGGAGGGGACAAGGATTGGAACAAATTGTTTAAGGTATCTATCGACGATCTTGAAGTGTCGTCCGAGTACAGGGGAACTTTACGAAGAATCATTTATTACGAACCCGTTCCTAATATCGAAAAGGTCATTCTATGCTCAACTCCTCATCGGGGTAGTAGGATTGCTTCAAAGCCGGGAGGTAAGTTCGCGGCGATGCTTGTACAGGTGCCCGTAAAGCTTGCCCAGGGAGGAAGTGAGATCCTGAATGATGCGGAGCACTCTTTAACTCACCTGGGCTGGCAGATCGCCAAAGGGAAGGTTACATCGATTAATCAGCTGCAGCCAGGATCTTCCCTGATGCAGGCATACTTGAGAAAACCATTAAATCCTTCCGTTCGCTATTTCTCGATCATTGGTAGCAAATTCGGGGAAAAAGATGGGGTGCCTTTGGAAAAAGTAACGGACGGTGTGGTCGACTACTTGAGTGCTCACATCGCTGAAGTGGAAGAAGAGGTTCTGATCTACAAGATGCCTCATGGTTTGCACCGTGAGCCCGAAGGGATTGCAGAGATCTCACGAATTTTGAAGCTCCCCTGACAGTTAGTTCAGATGATTCAATCAGCGCTCTTTGGAATTTGCGCGTCTTTACTATTCGCGGTGGTATCTTTTCAAAGCTCTCATCTTCCCGAAGAAAGGACTCTAACCCGAATGGGAAAGCCGGATCCTCGTCTACAACGAGAACGCTGATAGGATTGGCGCTGGGGGCAGATTGACCTGGCCCGGTGTGATAATTAGATTTCAGGATCTGCCCTGTTGAAGGAAGGGCGATATTCATGTTAAACGGGAGATAAATAACTTATTTTCGTTATGGTAAGGATGGAGGTCTAGCTTGGAATCTGTGAAGGTATTGGATCCTTTGCCTTGCAGGTAGAGTGGCTTTGCGCTTCCCTTTTCTCCTGATGCGTTTGAAGCACGAGATTGACTTGGGTTACTGCACCAACATCCACCGCGGAGAAACCTGGGAGGAGACCTTTGGCGGGCTGCAGCTCTATACGGAAGAAGTGCGAAAGCGGGTTAGTCCGACTCAGCCGTATGGGATTGGGCTTCGTCTGGGGAATGATGCGTGTCAACAACTGGTCGGAAATCGTGCCGCTAAAGATGAGTTTAGACGTTGGCTCGATGAGCGGAACGCATACGTATTTACGATCAATGGATTTCCATACGGGACCTTTCATGGCAGTCGGGTGAAGGAGCAAGTCTATGCTCCCGACTGGACCACTCCTGAACGTCTGAACTACACCAAAAGACTGTTCGACCTCATGGTAGACCTATCGCCTGAAGGGCAGTCCATCAGTGTGAGTACGGTGCCAGGATCCTTTAAAGGATTTATTAAGCCGGAGACCCGAAGCGAACAACTGGAGGCGATTTATCGCAATTTATCGGACTGCTCCGATTATATCGAAGTGCTGAAGGACAAGACAGGCCGCGACATTCATCTCGGACTCGAACCAGAGCCACTGTGCCTTTTTGAGACGAGTGAAGAGACGATCGATTTTTTTGATAATTTTCTGTCAGGAAAAAAGGGTGCGGAGCGATCGCGGGTTCTTTCCAATATTGGAGTCAATTATGACACCTGTCACCTCGCCATTGAGTATGAAGAGCCAGGTCAATCGGTTCGCGGGTTGTTGAATGCGGGCATCAGGATTAGTAAGATCCACTTAAGTTCAGCTTTAAAGCTCAAACCCACTGTGGAGTCGATCAGGCGATTGGGAGCATTTGAGGATGACGTCTATCTTCACCAGGTCGTCGTTCGTTCTGGAGACGATGTAACGCATCGGTTTGTGGATCTTCCAGAAGCCTTCGATTGGTTCAGCAAAAATCAGTCTACCGCAGGAGATGAATGGAGGGTGCATTTCCACGTTCCACTTCACGCTCGGGCGATTGAATATTTTGAAGATACGCGCGACCAGATTTCCGGGGTGTTTCAACTGTTGCAGGCAACTGCATCTGAAAAAGGAGAAGTGTTCTGTCAGCACTTTGAGATGGAGACCTACACGTGGGAAGTATTGCCTGAGGAATTCCGCTCACGAGATGTCGTAGACCAACTCGAAGCCGAGTATAAGTGGACTCTGAGCGAATTTCGTCGCTATTGTCTGGCTTGAATTTTTTGGGGCAGATTCTTTTGAGCTCACCAGTCCCGTTTTCCGGGACAACTGGGGAATGAAATATTAGTCGCGAGAAGAGTTGCTGAGGCGAAGCAGCGCCAGATGATCTGATTCGTTCAGTCCGAGGAAGTTCGTTCCTACGGAAATTCTGGTTATGGAGAAAGCATGAGGGGCAATCATTTGATTCACTGTAGCCTCAAAGTGCTGTAAAAGCGGGTCTCAATAGAAATAAATAAAAAACCCCACCCGAATTGGCTTCTGCCATTCAGGTGGGGTCTTGGGAAGATAAAAAAGGGGACTACTCGACTTTCATGACTCCGTTCATGATGGCCCAGTGGCCGGGATAGGTGCATAGGAAGGGGTAGTCGCCCGGCTCGTCTGGGGCGGTAAACTCCAGAACCTCTTCGCCCCCAGGTTGCACAAGTTTTGAGGAAAAGAGCACATCATCTGAATCTGGGACTGCTTGTTTGGTGGTAAGAAATTCGGGATCAGTTAACCCTGCATTCGCGGCCATACCAACAGTGTCCTTCGTTCCAGGCTTCACGAAAAGGATGTTGTGAGGCTGTCGGGTCACGCTGTCTTCGGGATTTACTAACGTGATTTTCACTTGCTGTCCGGCGTTTACGGTAAATTCTTTCACGTCAAAAATGAACTGAACTTTATCGGCGGTGATTTTAACTTCAGCAACTTCATCGGCGACGGCAGTCAGTGAGGTCAGGGCGAGGATTGTAACAACAAGGACAGAGAGGAACTTTTTCATAAGGTTAGAGAGAGAGGGGCTGAGTCGATCAGGGAATTTCCGCCTGAACGCTAGCACTCCTTAATGGTAGAATACGAATCGAGTCGTGCAATGGGGTTCACCAGACCATCTTCACTTTAAAAAATTATAGAAATTTTTAAAAATTAGTTGGAAAAAAATCAATAAACTGTAAATTTATGGAAATTCGATTATTTACTGTTAATTCAGTGCAATTTTGTAATATTTCAGATGAGCCGGGTTTTGATTGTAGCCGTTGAGCGAACGACGGGAGAGCGATTTCAAGAGGCATTGGGCCAACGTGGGTATCAGACCGCCGTTGTTTGGAACCCCCTGCAGATGGTCGAGTTCTGTCGTCAGCACGCACCCGACATTATTGTCATTGATCTTGATCTCGCAGAGCATGGTCTATGGAGCGCGGTTCAGGCCGTAAAAGGAATCGGTACCCTCGCCAACATTCCCTTCTTTGGGCTTTCATCAACGAGGCATGCGCCGGTGCTTGAAAAGGCCAATGCTGCTGGCTTTTGCTCGGTTTTTCCCACTCATGAAGGGACCCAATCGGTTCTCTCAGCGCTGGAATGCCGTGTGGAAGAGGAGAATGGTCTTGAGGAAGAACGCGAAGCTATCGAGGTTGGTCGTGATCCTTCGCTCAATCGTCTTCGCGAACTCGCTCGCGAAATCATCAACATGACAGTTAGCCTAAAAACCTACCTTGAAGAGTATGGAGAAGACGGCCCCGAACTGTTTGGCTACATAGAGAGTGCTGGAATCGCCATCCGTAAGAGGTTGGATCGGGTTGAGGAGTTTTGCCTGCACGACCATGAACTCCGTCACGATTTTCGGAACCTGATCGGTTCTGTAACTGGATTTGCTGAGTTAATTCTGATGGAGCCGGGAGTTTCTCCCATTCCAGTGCAAGGCATGACCCGGCTACGCGAATGGTCGAGGGAGTTTGTCAACATTCTCGACGAGCAAAAGGCCGACGCAAAGGCGTGATTAACGGCTCGAGTCAACCGGTTAGGTTTCCATCGCTCTGTGCGATAACGTTTGGCAGGGGCTTCTTCCGGCCCTAACTTCCCATTTTACACGATATGGAGGCGCGTATTGAATGAAAATTGGCATCACAGGGGCGCGCGGATTCCTCGGAACGGCTGTCATTGCGGAAGCGAAGTCCCGTCACTGGAAAGTCATAGCCTACAGTCGATCTAAGAATGCCGTCATCGACGGGGCTGATGAGGTTCGATCGTTTGCGGATACTGAGTCACTCGACGTATCCGGCCTCGATGCCATCATTCATCTCGCCGGAGAGCCGATTGTGGGCTTGTGGACAAAAGATAAGTTGCGGCGGGTTCGCGATAGCCGCGTTGATTTAACGACTGATCTTGTTGAAGCGCTGGCTCGAACGCCTGAGGAGGAGCGTCCCAAGGTGCTGGTTTCGGCTTCAGGGATTGGGTTTTATGGTAACCGAGCGGATGAAGTGCTCGACGAAAAAGCAGAGGTCGGTTTTGGATTTATTTCTGAACTCTGCCGCGCCTGGGAAGCCGCTGCTTACGAAGCGAAGCGTCACGGGGTTCGAGTGGTTGTTCCGCGCATTGGACTGGTCCTCGGTGATCAGGGCTTACTCCAAAAAATTCGCCCTGTTTTCAAACTCGGCATCGGGGGAAGGCTTGGGCCGGGGTCTCAGTGGATGTCCTGGATACATATCGATGACATCGCGGGAATTTTCATGGAGTGTATCCAGCAATGTGGACTCCACGGAGTAGTTAACGCAGCGGCACCTAATCCGGTTCGAAATTCCGAGTTCACAACAACCTACGCACGCGTTTTAAGGCGACTGGCCGTCATTCCTGTTCCTCAACTTTTCCTCAAGCATTTACCAGGCGGTATGGGGTGTCTTTTTCTCGACAGCCAGCGCGTGGAGCCGGCGGTGATGAATACCTTAAGCTACCGGTGGCGCTTTCCCGATCTCGAACGAGCTCTCAGGGATATTGAAGGCAAGAAGCCTCCTGAAGGCAGATCTGGTTGCGATGAGGTTTCAGATTCGTGACCTCCCAACTCGATCCGAGGCTGCAACAGGCCCGCTTTTGTGTTAGGGTTCGAACTATCGAAGACTATGGCTTCACCGCAGAACACTATTGGAATCGTTTACGACTACGATCAAACTCTCAGTCCGACATACATGCAGGACGAGGTTCTCTTCCCTCATTTTGGGATTAATCCTTCCGAATTTTGGAAGCGTTGCAAGAATCTGGTCGATAATGACGGTTATGAAAATGAGCTCGCCTACCTGAAGGCGATGATTGACTACCTCGAAATGGATGGGCCAAGTAACGCTGATCTCGAGGAACTGGGAAAAGGGCTAAGGTTTTTCCCGGGTCTGCCTGAAATGTTTGAGGAATTGGAAGCTCTCCTCACCCACGAACATCGAGCCATGGGAGTATCCATCGAGCACTACATTGTATCTAGTGGACTTAAGGCATTGATCGATGGAAGCCAGCTCAGGTCACATTTTAAGGAAATCTTTGGATGTGAGTTTGCCGAGAACAGCTCAGGTCGAATTTCGTTCCCCCGCCGTGTTATCTCTCATACGGCGAAAACCCAGTACCTTTTTAGGATAAATAAAGGAATGCTGGACCCGTCGGAGGATGTGAACGACCACATGCCCGACGAGCTGCGACCGATCCCATTCCCTAATATGATATACCTCGGGGATGGGCCGACTGATGTGCCGTGTTTCACGGTGATGAACCGATTTGGTGGACACAGCATAGCGGTCTACAATCCAGGTGATGAATCGCGAACCAGTTTCCGTAAGGCCTTCCAATTGTCTGGTGTCTCCGGTCGCATTAAATATATTGCCCCGGCAGATTACCGCGCCGGCAGCCATCTGCGACTGATTCTTGAGGAGACTGTTCTTGAGATTGCTTCACGTATTGTCGAGACGCGACGCCGCGAGCTAGTGGATGCAACCGTTGCAGCGCCGAGTCACTGAGGGAGTATCTCTTGGCTCACAGATCTGAGATCAGGCGAGTGAGGTCTTCAGCAGACCATTGGCCCGGCGCATTGGGGGTCTTGAGATAGCCATAGTTAAGACAGGAGCCAGCTTTCGCGAGAACAAGGCGGGATAGCTTTCCAAGAGGGCCCATCCCCATGGCAGAAATGAGGCGGCCTTCGCTGCGGTGATAGCTCACTAGTTCCGCGAGATCGAAAAGATCTGACATCTGTTCAATCACGATGGCTATCTTTGCTATTTCAGCATTTAATTCATAGGCGCGATCTACCTTGGCCCGGATGACGTCCATCCCAGGCCAACTGTTGAAGTCATGGTAGGAAGCAGCAAGGATTGACGTGTTGTCTTCTACTCTGGTGGCGAAGCCGGCAAATGCCTCGGATTCCAGTGAAGCGATCTCGGTATCGACGATTTCGGTTCCACTCATGTGTTCCGAATAAAGTGCCACGCGCGCTTCATCATCTAGGTCGTTGGCGCCTCCTTCGTCCGGTCGTCGAACCGTCAGCAGAGTTGGGCGCTCAACAGTGCGCATCACTTTGGTCGATTGTTCGGCCAGTTCGCCAAGGTTATCGAGGCGGAATTCGAGAATATTTGATGGAACTGCGTATCCAGCAGCAAGGAATTCGAGGTCCTCGGGCTGCGTGATCGTAGAGACGCTAAGTGGCTTTTCTGTCAGTGAAAGATTCAAGCGAGGTTAGGAAACGCTGAAATTGTTAGGAAATCAAATCTCTTCTCTGTTTGGAAAAAAGAGCCCGGTGACGAAAGATAATACGACGAAATTAGACGTTGGCAAAGACGGTATCCTGAGTTTCTGAGAGTCCGGGTATTCGCATGGGACGAATCTCGAGTGGAGCCGTCATGCTGATGTTGTTCGGCACCAGTTTTTGATCGGCATCCCACATGTTATCCCAAGTGATTCGTTTGCCGGAGTAACAAGCGGTCCGACCAAGAATAGCCATGACTGTAGAATGACCGATCCACTCGGCATCATCTTTGCGTTCTCCGGAACGAATTGCGGCAAAGAACTCCTCGTGCTCGATATCATACATACTCTTTGGCATGCGGGGCTTCCGATAGGTCCATGGGTTCTCACCTTCAATGCTGGCTTTGCCTGGAGCGAAATTTGCAACACCCTTAGTTCCGATGATGGTGTCACTGACATTGTTATATGACTTCACATACTGGCGCCAACCTACGTGTGCTTTAACGTTGTTGTCGTATTCGTAAGTAATGTTGAAGTGGTCGTAGATATTTCCCTCGTTGTTGGGTCGCACTCGGCCACCGCTGCCGAACGCGGCCACTGGGTTGGTATCGTTGAAAAGCCACCCGACCCGATCAACATTATGGCAACCTTGCTCAACGATCCCGTCGCCGGAAAGCCAAGTGAAGTTATACCAATTTTTGATTTGCCACTCGGTATCGCTCATGCCGTCAGGACGACTTGAAGGCTCTGGCATCGGCTTGACTGGGCCTGCGTAGTAGTAGGAATGAACGCTCCTGATGTCCCCGATCGCTCCATCGTGAATGCGATCGAAAAGAGCGCGACCTAACTGGCTGTATCGATAACAAAACCCACAGAGGACCGAGAGGTTTTTTTCTGCTGCGAGTTTAGAAGTAGCGAGAAAGTCTTTTACCCCCTCCATGTCTGTGGCGCATGGCTTCTCTACGAATGCGTGGACGCCGGCATCAACTGCGGCGCGGAAGTGCTGGGGGCGAAATCCCGGAGGTGTTGTTAGCAGGGCAACATCAATGCCTGCATCGAGGACCTTTTTGTAGCTGTCGATTCCACCGAAGATACGGCTGTCAATTCCATCGGAAACTTTCTCTTTTGCATCGGGCTGATTGCGAATGGCCCCAAGTTTTTTCTCCGCCATTTCGTAGTAGAGATCACCCATGGCCCAGAGTTCAACGTTGTCGTCGGCTTTAAGAGCATTAAGAATGGCGCCTCCTCCGCGACCTCCCGTTCCAATCACTCCAATTTTTAGTTTTTGGTTATTCGGGGCACTCTTTGCGACGGCTGGGAAGCCGATAGCAGTTCCGGCAGCGGCTACTGCGCCTGTGGTTTTAAAGAAAGCCCGACGGGAACTTTCGGCGGAAGACGGGGGATTTGTTTTACTCATAACGATTCTGATTACACCAAAAGGGGGATGCGACCTGTGGATGAAAAAAGCTGTTGTAAAGTGGGACTCTTGTCAAAATGGGGAACATCGCGAAGGCATATCCCATTATGGAACAGGTTAGGCTATTTCAAAGGTATTTGGTGACCTCGGCAAGAAAAGACTCATGATCATCGAGATCATATTGAATCGAGATGAGACCAGCCTCCTTGCCGGCCTCACAGTTTTCAAGTTTGTCATCGATGTAAATCGTTTTCTCTGGCTCCAGTTTCAGTTTCGCGATCGTGTGTTCAAAGATTGCCGGATCTGGTTTCATGAGCTTCGCTTCGTGGGAATAGACGCGTCCCTCAAAAAGGTCGAAAACGGGGTAGTTGGCCTCAAAGAAAGGGACGTGAATTTCGTTGGTATTCGACAGTAAATGAAGAGTGGCGCCTGACTTCTTTTGCTCTTCGATGAAATGAACAATCGGCACATTCAATTCAAAGATATCTGCAATAGAGTTGCGAAAGAAATCCGGACTGCCTTTAAAGCCAATTCGGTCTGAGGCCAACTCAATAAATTCATCCGTCGAGATTTCGCCTACTTCGAGCGGTACCGATAGTTGAGTTACCTCCTCTAGAGCTTCGTCTGCGGGAATTTCAATGTGGGGAGCGAGACGACGTGCGGCAATGCCAAAGTCAAACGCGATAATGACGTTACCGATATCAAAAAGAAAAGTATGGGACATGGCAGAAACTGCGAGGGGGAGTGAACCAGAATCGGGTGGTGAAGTCAATCCACCCATCAAAAGTGCCATAGTGACACACTAAATTGGCGCGATCGGTTTTTAATGTGAGTCATAATGGCGCTTTCGGTTGACTATTCAATCTTCCTAATAAGTTCACAAACAGTTGAACCACATATAGTTAAAAACGATCTATTTTAGAATGGCATGAGAACTGCGGGTAAAAAGACGGACAATTAAGATTCAATCTAAAATATCACAACCTATGAAAATAATCCGATACTCTGATTCTAATTCACCAATCATTGACTTGAATTACCTGCTGGCAGGACGGCGGGTTTTCTCGCCCCTGCTTCGCTCGGCCACACATTCCTCCCAATTGGCTCCCAATCGGGGTGTTGAGTGGTATGAGAGCAAGGAGAGCTATGTCGCCCGCATCGACCTTCCGGGCGTGAAAAAAAATGATCTTAAAATTGAGGTCAATGAGGGTCTCCTCCAACTCAGCGCAGAGAAAAGTTGCGTTCGGGGCGAGTCGCAGAACGTGGAGAAATTCAAAAGAGCCCTTCGTCTGCCCAAAGGAGTGGATCCGGAAGCGATCTCCGCGCGACTCGAAGATGGGATTCTCGAGCTAACCCTCGGAAAAGTGGAAGAACTCAAGCCCTATCGGATTGAAATTCAGTAAACCTCAAACCAAACGAAAGGAACATTACGATGAATAAAGAAAACGATTTTTATTGCCGCAGTATTGACCATACCGACAAAACTAGGAGTGTCTCCACCCGGAAACGTGGCGCTGTGACGATTCGTCCAAATTACACATCGCATTATGACGATGAGGCCTGGGAGGTCGCAGTAACTCTGGCTGGCGTGAAGAAAGACCAAGTTAGGGTGTCGATTGAAAATGAGATTCTCAATATTGAAGCTTCTCGGGGTCTTTCTGTTCCAAGAGAGTGGGAACCACTTGGTCATTACCCAGAGGAAATCTTTTACCAGCTCAAGCTGGACGTCGGGCCTGAAGTTGCTCCAGAAAAAATTTCCGCGGTCCAGAAAGATGGAATCCTAATCCTGCGCCTCCCACTTCGGGAAACTTCTAAGCCGAAGGTCATCCTAGTGAGATAGTTGATTTCATTATCGAAACAGCAAAGCCGTGGTCGGGGAGTTTCAGATAAGGCGCGGTTTTGCGTTTAGAGAGAGAGACTCTGAGGGCGGTTGCGTGAGCGTTTTCGTTTTGGTATGCTAGCGGGTGATGCGGGGACTCTCCTTCCTCAACAAGGCTGTTAAAATCATGGCTATTGTCGCCATGGGGTTCAACTGTGCCCATCTGGTTGTAGCTCAGGAATCTTCGAGTAAAAAAGGAACCGCAGAGGGAGAGCAGACAGCTCGATCTTCGGTTGATGAAGTCTCTTACGCCGCAGAGTGGGGCGAGTCCTATCAGATCCGTGCTTTTGGGCAGGATCCTTTGGCGAAAGTGATGTTCAGCACTTTCGCGGACGAAATTCGTGATTCATTTCGATCCTCAGTCTATCGTATCCGCCCTAATGGTCCCATCACCAGAGGGAAGTGGACCGTTCCCATCGCAATTGAACTTTGGGGTGAAGCCAGTGATGTCTTCATTGGAAAAGATGTCATCAATTCTCTTGAACTTCGGGATGATAACCGAGTCGTCGCTAAAATTTCGGTGCATCTGCATGATGAGTTCAAAGAGCGCCCATACCGGCTCGCTGTGATTCGTGCCCTGCTCGGTGACCTGATGCTGGCGCCTTATGGAAACGATCCTTCAATACTTGAAGGGCGTGACTTGTCTGCTCCAGAATGGCTCGTTTATGGATTCGACCTTTTTATGGAGCATCGGGAGGAAGGGCTGCCCAGTGCCTATTTCAAGGGAATTCTTCAGAGTGGCCAGATGCTGAAACCGAAGGAACTGTTTCAGTTAAAGGATCCGGAATCACTTGATCCAGTCAGCTTCATGGTCTTCCACAGTTCTGCGGGGGCGATGGTGGCGGCCCTGCTTGATCAGCCAGAGGGAGACCACGCCCTGCGCAGCTTACTTGGCGATCTGCCGTTGTCCGGCGCTCAGCCCATGTCCGCGCTCTTGCGTCAGCACTTTCCGGCCTTTCGCGAAATGGATCAAGGAATCGATAAGTGGTGGGCGTTGCAGGTGGCGAGTTTTGGCCAACAGCAGAGTTTTGAGTTCATGGATTGGGACGAAACCGAGCATTGGCTCAGTCAGGCATTGATGGTTAGGTGGGAGGATGAAGAAGTAACTCCAGTGCCTGAGACAAAGTCTGGTTTTCTCAATCGATTCAAAAAGATTCCAAAGGCAACGTCTGAGGGTGGTCCGGGCTATGAAGGCTCCATTGAGCAGTTTCCTGAATTTATCAAGCGGGATGGAGCGTTGCAGAAGATGGACCATTGTTTCATGCAACTTCAGGCGCTGAAGCGAACTGGGTTTCCGCTTTATCGTCAGGTCATTGACCGCTATTGCGTCGCGATTGAAAAACTTGCAAACGAGAAAACAGAAGGGTTATCCGCGGAGTTTAAGAGTCTACTTGAGCTAAGAGCCACGATACGAAATACAATGACTCAAACGTCGGATTATCTGAACTTCTTTGAGGCAACGCGGGCACCGAAGCGCAGCGAAGCGTTTGATGACTATTCCAAAATGCGTCGTGCACTGGAGGAGAAACCATTACCGCGACGGAATGATCGCATTACCCGCTACCTTGATTATCTGGAGCTGGAGTTTCGTTAGGACGCTGATTGATCTTTACTGGCTTCGAACTGCGTTCGCCAGTGGTCAAGCCGTTCCGCTACCCTCTTTTCCATTCCATGATTAGAGGGTTCGTAGTAGACGCGCCCCTCGGGAAGGTAAGCTTGGGGAATGTAACCGTCCTCTGAGTCGTGCCCATAGAGATAGGCGGTATCTTTGCTTTCAACTGCTCCGCCCTCGACTCCCAGCTTTTTACGGGTTTTCGTACGGAGGTGGGGTGGCACTTCGAGGGTGCGGCCTTCGGCAACGTCTTTTATCGCTGCATTGATTCCAGTGTAAGCGCGATTGCTTTTTGGCGCGGTGGCGAGGTAGACCGCTGCATGGGCTAGGGGAATACGAGCCTCTGGCATGCCAATGAATTCGACGGCCTGCTGTGCCGCGACAGCGACACGAAGAGCGTTGCTGTCTGCCATGCCGACATCTTCGCTGGCAGCGATGACGATACGGCGTGCAATGAAACGAATGTCCTCGCCTGCGTGGAGCATCTTGGCTAGCCAGTAGAGCGCGGCGTCCGGGTCGCAGCCGCGAATGGATTTGATGAAGGCAGAGACTGTATCGTAGTGTCCGTCTCCGTCCGTGTCATAGACGACCGTTTTTTTCTGAATGGAATCTTCCGAAACTGAGAGGTCGATTGTAATTTCGCCGCTCTCCTCATCTGCTTCTGTGGTCAAGACTGCCAGCTCGAAGGATGTCAATAACTTGCGGGCATCACCGTCGCACATTCGGACGAGATGTCTGGCAGCGTCTTCGTGGAGGTGAATGGCCTTCTTTCCAAATCCGCGCTCAGGGTCCTCTACCGCCGAGTGCAGCAGTTTGGAAAGGTCTTCTTCGGAAAGTGGCTCTAGCTGGAAGACTTGGCTGCGGGAGGTGAGCGGACTGTTGACGTAGAAGCACGGATTGTGCGTTGTCGCCCCAATAAAGCGAACCGTACCACGTTCGATATGGGGTAGCAGGACATCCTGTTGAGACTTGTTGAAGCGGTGAATTTCATCGACGAAAAGAGTTGTGATTTCACCGCGAGTTCGCTGAAACTGGCGAGCTGTTTCGACCGCCTTACGAATTTCTGCGACGTTACTCTCAACTCCTGAGAGATTGATGAAGCGGGATTCAGTGCGATGGGCGATCAACTCCGCCAGGCTGGTTTTACCGACCCCTGGGGGGCCGTAGAAGATGAGTGAGGTAAAACGATCAGCTTCAACGGCCCGTCGCAGAAGTTTTCCTTCCCCGAGTATATGGCTCTGTCCCACATATTCGTTGAGATCACGCGGCCGCATTCTGGCGGCCAGTGGCATTGTGGGAGTAAGTCTGGGCACTTCAGAATTGCCCTTTGAGTCTGATCCTGAAGCTTCGTCTATGAAGAGATCATCCATCTGTGGAGTTGCGGGGGCAGGGTAGACAGTATTGACATTTTGTAACGCGAATTCCCCTGAATGACACGTTTTTCGTCTGCTTAAGTCGCATTACCTGCCTCCGAAGTTTTAGCCTGCCCTAAAATAAATATTTTCAATAATTATTATAATTTAATTGATTTACCGTAAAATAAGGTCGTATATTTTAAAATAGTTAAGAATCGCTAATTGCCCGCCTGGATAAGTGTGTTTTGGCAGCCTCCCATTTTCATTAATGTCGCATATCATGAATACCCCGATCCCCGCTCTTGAGCAATTCCAGTTAGAAGAACTGGGTCAGACTCCAGCAGTCAATAATCAGAATGCAGAGGTTAGTTTTAAAGTCGATATCGAGCCATCTCGCGTCACTCGTCGCGTTGTTGTCGGCATGTTAGACGAGAGCAAGAAGCGCGGCATTACCGCAGCAATCTATCCCGCTACGGGTGAAGTCTGTGATGTAACCAATGGTGGTGGGGTGATTGGATATCTCTCTGCCACACCGCTAAATCCTGGTGTCCCCCTATCTTGTGATCTTAGGTTACACCGTTTCGGGATGAACTTTGTCTGCTCGGTGTGGGTGCGTGGTGAGATTTTTCTATACCCAGCGTTCTCGATGGACAGTAACACACGCCTAACCGCATTTGTGGGACAAGAAAGTGATGGTGGGTTAGCCAAATTGAATTGGTCTGGCCTTCAACTCAATGTGATGGGCCAAACGGCGGCTGCCTAGTCAGGGGTAAATTACCTGAGCGAGACCAAAAAAGCCGGGCGTTTCCGCCCGGCCTTCTTCGAAGATGATGCTCGAAGTGACTATTTGTCTTCGTTTGCCTTGGCGATAATCTCTTCGGATACGTTCTTGGGGCAGGGAGCGTAGTGTGAGAACTCCATGGAGAACTGACCGCGACCAGAAGTCATTGTACGAAGGTCTCCGATGTAACCGAACATCTCACTCAGGGGAGCGTCAGCTTTGACGCGAACGCCTGTGGGAGTAGAGTCCTGAGTTTTAATAATTCCCCGGCGGCGGTTAAGGTCACCAATGACGTCACCGACGTGGTCTTCCGGAGTGAAGACGTCGATCTTCATGATTGGCTCAAGCAATTGAGGACCAGCTTTAGGAATAGACTGGCGGTAGGCAGATTTAGCAGCGATTTCGAAAGCAACCGCAGAGGAGTCAACGGCGTGGTAACCGCCGTCGAGGAGGGTCACCTTGAAGTCGAGCATAGGGAATCCGGCAAGCACACCCTTGTCCTTGGAAAGTTTAAAGCCTTTCTCAATCGCGGGCCAGTATTCCTTCGGCACATTACCGCCGACTACCTTGGACTCAAATTCGAAGCCATCGCCACCAGCTTCGAGGGGCTCGATGACATAGTCGATCTTACCGAACTGACCAGAACCACCGGACTGCTTCTTATGTGTATAGGAGTCCTCAACAGTCTGTGTGATTGTCTCCCGGTAGGCTACCTGCGGAGCACCTACGTCGACCTCGACGTTATGTGTTCGCTTGAGAATGTCGACCTTAATGTCGAGGTGAAGTTCACCCATCCCTTTAAGAATTGTCTCACCAGAATCAGGATCAGTCTCAACGTGGAAAGAGGGATCTTCGCGCACCATCTTGGCGATTGCTTCGCCGAGTTTCTCGGAGGCGCTTTTATCCTTCGGAGATACGGCCACGGAAATGACTGGATCAGGGAAGACCATTGGTTCGAGAGTCGCAGGGTTCTTGGGGTCACAGAGGGTGTGGCCGGTTTGAACGTTCTTTAAGCCCACCAAAGCGACGATGTCACCTGCCTGCGCGCTGTCGAGGTCCTCGCGCGAGTCTGCGTGCATTTCCACGATCCGGCCGACGCGTTCGGTCTTGCCCGTGAAAGAGTTGAGAATAGTATCACCTTTCTGGAGCGTGCCAGAGTAAACGCGGGTAAAGGTCAGAGCCCCATACTGGTCATCCATGATTTTGAATGCGAGAGCACGGAGATTTTTGGAAGGATCGACCGTGGCAAAATCGCCAGTCTCATTACCTTCCATGTCCACTTCTGGCTGTGCTGGAACCTCAGTCGGGGAGGGGAGGAAATCGACAACAGCGTTAAGCACGAGTTGAACACCCTTATTCTTGAAGGCTGAACCACAGTAAGTGGGGAAGAAGTCGAGATTGATGGTTCCCTTACGAATGAGCTTTTTGATCGTGTCGATGTCGGGCTCGTTACCCTCAAGGTAAGCTTCCATGACCTCATCGTCCTGTTCCACGATTGTTTCGATGAGCTGCTCGCGGTATTCTTCAACCTTGTCAGCCATATCGGCTGGAATTTCCTGAAGCTCATAGTTTTCGGGCTCGCCAGAGTCATCCCAGACCCAAGCCTTGCGGCTGAGCAGGTCGACCATGCCGGTGAAGTTGTCTTCAATACCGATCGGCAGCACCATGACTAGCGGTTTAGCACCGAGCACGTTCTTGATCTGCTCGACGACACGGTAGAAGTCAGCTCCAATGCGATCGAGCTTGTTCACGAAAATGACGCGGGAAACTCCGGAATCGTTGGCATAACGCCAGTTGGTCTCGGATTGGGGCTCAACTCCGCCGGATCCGCAGAAAACCCCAACACCGCCATCGAGCACTTTCAGGGAGCGATAGACCTCAATTGTAAAGTCAACGTGTCCGGGAGTATCAATGATATTGAACCGGTGATCGTCCCAGAAGCAGGTCGTAGCGGCGGACTGGATTGTGATTCCGCGCTCCTGTTCCTGATCCATAAAGTCGGTCGTGGCGGCACCGTCGTGCACCTCTCCGGTCTTGTGGATCTTACCGGTGAGCTTGAGAATGCGCTCAGTGGTAGTGGTTTTGCCGGCATCAACGTGGGCGAAGATTCCGATATTTCTGTATTTGGAGAGGTCTTTCATCTGCCTTTTAAATTTGGATTGGAACCGAATTTTCGAAGCGTATTGTTGTTCAAAGCAGCTTGAAGGCAACCGCGAATTCCTGATTTATGATAATTATTCACGTGGATTCCATTGGGAACAATTGGAAGAGCTTACCCTTGATTGGCCTAAAAGGCCTCTTTTGGCCCCAAAAAACGGGTCTAAAAGAGGCCACAGAAGGGTTTTTTAAGCCCGAGATGCCTCGCTTTGATTCTGCGTCCCTTACTTCAACCGCCTAGCGATCGATCCGATCACGAATGCGTTCGTTGATCGTAGCAATAAGTTCGTCGGCCGAACGTTGGTCTTTCTTCAGAACTGCTGTGACCCGCTCTCGGAGAAATCTCTGTTCTTTCTCCGAAGGATCTTTACCGGATAAGACGATGACGGGGATGGCACTGAGTTGATCATTAGCCTGGAGCTTCTCGAGAAACTCAAATCCATCCATTACCGGCATGAGTAGGTCGAGAACGATAGCGGCGGGTCGATTTTTCTCCAACACTTCGAGAGCCTCGGCACCGTCGCTCGCCTGTGAGGTTTTCCACCCTGCTTCCTCGAGAATACGGCTCATCGACTCGAGACTGGCACTGTCATCGTCAACGAGGAGCAAACTTTGGCTGTTGGATTGGCCGGTGGCGCGTTCGATGACGCGACTGAGCCGATTCATGTCGATGGGTTTGACAAGGTAATCTTCCACGTCGAGTGCGCTGCCGTTTTCCTGCTCAGCCATCACCGAAACCATCACTACCGGAATCGATTGGGTTGCCTCATAGTCTTTGAGACGATTAAGCACTTCCCATCCATCAAGCCCACCAGGCATCACGACATCAAGAGTGATGGCATCGGGTTGATGTTTTTTTGCCATATCAAAACCAAGGTTGCCGTCGGCGGCAGTAAGCACCCGATATCCCTGCGCCTCGAGCATGCGAGTGAGCATTTCGCGGACTTTCTCGTCATCATCGATCACGAGGATGGTGGCATGGCGCGAGGTGGATTGATCACCACTGGTGGGGATTTTTGTCACGGGGAGGTTATCTGTGCTGGATGCAGCTTTTAACTCGTAATGTTCGGACACCGGTTCACAGGGAAGGAATACACTGAAGTGGGTTCCTTTGGCCAACTCACTGACAAAACCAATACGTCCTCCCAATTGTGATACCAATTCCTTGCAGATCGAAAGTCCCAGTCCGCTGCCGCCTGCATTGTCCTTCTTATTGGAAACAAAGGGGACAAAAGCGTTGTCTTGTTCTACGGAGCTCATACCTCGCCCGGTGTCAGAAACGGTGAACTCGACCCAGTCAGCTTCACTGATTTTTCGAAGCCTTGCATCGAGAGTGACGTTGCCTTTGCTGGTAAACTTGATCGAGTTGCCTATGAGGTTACCAAGGACTTGGCGGACGCGACGGTCATCGGCGACTAAAAGGGGAATCTCGGCGGTGTTACTCTTGATGAAAGAGAGTTCTTTCGCTTTCGCTTCTGGAGCAAAAGTTTCCTCGAGCTCTTTGAGCAGCAGAGGCACATCTATATCGTCTTTATTGAGCGTTTCTGCCCCCATGATGATTTTCTGGTATTCGAGAATATCGTTCACCAGATTGAGCTCCCGCGCCGCATGAGAATGAATGCGATCCACGTCTTGGCGCTGTTCCTCATTTAGATCGGAAAGTCGAAGCGCTTCCACTTGAAGAAAAATTGCGTTAAGCGGTTGTCGCAGATCGTGGCTGACTTTGGCGACGAAAGCATCTTTTTCGTGGCTGAGAGTCATAAGCTTCTCGTATGCCTTTTCCAGTTTGCTGTTGGTCCGCCGCAGTTCGCGGGTGCGATCGCTGACACGCGTTTCGAGTTCCTCTTGGAAAGAGATCAATTCTTCAAAGAGGCGCTTGGAGGCTCTGGCAATATCTCCGACTTCGTCTTTCCGTTTGATGTCAAGGTCACGAGCTAGGCCGGCGACGTGCTGGTGAAAAGTCTCGCGATTAGAGGCAGTAACCATCTGTGCCGTTCCGGTCATGCGCTTAAGCGGGCGGATGAAGTGCATTGCGATAAGGAATCCGATGAGGCCAAATCCTGCGGCGACGAAAATCGCGATCGTTTGCAGCGAAAGCATTTCGTAGGCGATTGATGAAGCAAGTTCATCTTCAAGAACGGCATAATGGAGCAGATATTCCTCGGGCGACCGGTATTGACCGACGAGGGCTCGTACGGTCCAAACGCTAATCTGGTCGCACTCGACCTGACCACGCCAGTCGAGTCCATCGAACGCATCCCCAAAGCGTTCTTTAAGAGCTGTCGTGACTTCGCTCCTCAGTGTCTCCAAGTTTTCGCGAGAGGGAGCGAGAAACCTTAGCTCCCCTGCCGTATTTGAAAGGCCGCCAACGGTTCCAAATCCGTGGAGTTGGTGCTGGAGCTCTCTTGAGAAATCAGCAAGCTCTTTTGGGTCTTCCTCGCCGAGTGCTGCGCCAAAACTCTCCCTAGGTAGGGCTTCCTGGAAGAAGTAGGGTTTCTTTAGATTGATCTTTTCCTGGCGTTGGAGGCGCTCAACTTTTGGCTTTGGTTCGTCGGTTTCCGGGCTGGCGGATTTCTCTCGGGCACGCTCGAGTGACTCATGAAGTTTTTGGTCTTCTTGGAGCGATAGAAAAATTTGATCGTTTTCGGGAGATTCGTTCTTCTCATCGTAGCGAATGATCTGGTTGCCATCAGCATCCTCAAGGACAAGAAAGTGTCGCGGCGAATTAACCGGGGGAAGTTCGGTCATGATGCGTATGAAGGTGGAGACTCCGTCCTTTTCACCAAGATGGGTCATGGCCCAGACAACCGGGACCCAGCGGATTGCCGGTTCGCCGCCGGGCAGGTCGAATCGTTTCAGCTGTGTTCGCAGGATTGGAGATACTCTGATACGCGGGCCGGCTTCCGGCCCTGGCAGCCAGGCTTCGCTGCTTGTGAGCTTAGCTTTTTCGCTCAAGAATAGAGATTCGGATTCCCCTTCATAGAAACTGATGACCTCAACGCGGAGGTGATTCTTCCAATAACGTTTGCCTAGCCCACGAGCAATGTTGAGGAGTTCTTCGCCTGTTTTTCCTTCCGCAAAACTTTTCTGAAATATTTCGCTGTTAGCGATGCTGTTCAGATCATCCCGAAGCCCGTCAATCTGATCGATCATTTCCCAGGCCCGGAGTTCGGATTCGTCGCCGAGGTCAACCAGTTCATGATCGCGAAGGACAGCCTGGGCCTTGGTGGACAATACCTTTGCTACGAGCAGGGCAGAGGCAGCCGTTGCCAGCATGACCAGCAGGGCGACTTTCCCTCGAATTCCAAAATACATCAGGCGACAGTGTAGGACGATGCAAGTGTCCCATCGATTCAAGCAAATCGAAAGCGCAAAACTCCGATCCTGAGTGCAAAGCTATCGCGCTTGAACTTATTCCAACAGAAGCGCGTATCTCAACTAATTACAGGCGTGTGAATTCTGAAGCCCCTTAATTCCAAAGAAGTCCTTAAAGACTCTTCGGAAGACCTTACGTTTGAATTTTGGAACGCCTCCAAGATCGAATTTTTCCGGCTTAATCCACTTAAAATTGACGAATTCCTGAACGTGCGCCTTGAGGTCAATGTCATGCTTGGTGCCGTGGTAGTCGCATAGAAAGTAAGTTTGGGTTTGTCCACAGAAAAGCCCTTTCTTGAGATGCCCATTAGGAAACTTGTAGCGGTAATCAGTTCGGCAAGCGACGATACGATAAAGGTCCGGACTGACTCCAATTTCTTCTGCTACTTCCCGATAAAGAGCTCCGATCAGGTCTTCGCCTTTATCGACGCCCCCTTGGGGGAATTGCCAACAGCCGCGATGGTCTTTTCTTTCAGCGATAAGAATTTTGCCGTTCTTCGGTTTACGCAGAATCACAGCGACGTTGGGGCGGTAGGTTGCCATGCGGTGGAAACAAAAGCCAATCAGTATGCTAACGGTTATTTACAAGGTAGTGCTACCTGTTAAAGATAACAGCAGTGAAGATTACGAAACGCAACGCTTATTTTGGAGGGCTGCGCCTGAATTTTGCTGTGATCCTCGCGGGGTTGATTTTAATCGTCGGATTCGTCGTTTGGGAAACGCGCCCTACGAGGATGATAACAAAGAAACAAGCCGACCTTATCTCAGGGATCGAGAGCCGAAATGGAGCCAGAATCCGCCGCCTTGTCTCTGACTATTACAATGATAAGTGGGAGTTTGACGGTGACGATGTGGTCGAGGCAGTGGTTGACATTGGGAGTCAATTCATGACGCTCGTTTTGACGCCGGATGAACAGCAGATTGATATTTTGGACGGGGAGGCCACCGTTGCTTTCCGCCTGACTATCAGCGGGAATGCTGTAGGCCCGGCTGGTGGCGAAGTGACTCGTCGTATCAATCGACTCGAAGAACCCTTTTTGTTCACGTGGAAGAAAGAAACCTTTCTACCGACGAGTTGGCGCCTTGTCCAAATCCATCAGGCCGAGTTGCCCGAAGAACTCTACGGGTATGAGCCTGGTGATATCCGGCGGTCTATGAGCGGCGAGTAAAATCGCCATGTTAGAAGACAAGACCAGGAGTTTTTTGATGATTTGCCCTTCCTCGATACCGGTGAGTCAGGAATTGAGCCCTTGGTGCTTCACGCTGAAGCGTTCGTGGTCAATGCCAAGGTTGTTAAGCACGGTAGTGTTGAGGTCATTGATGTGAACCGGATCTCGTGTGGTGGTATAGGCTTAGTCGTCAGACTCACCATAATGGAGGCCCCACTTGACCCCAGGGGATAAACACCAAAACTTGAGTAGCTGCGACGTTAAAATCACGGAAAGGTTGGGACTCGAGTAACATGAGAAAACGCGGGATTTGCGACTGATCAATTTGAGCATGAGAAAAGGTCATACAGTAGCCTATCTAAGACCGATCGCGCATGGACATTAGCAACGCTTTACGATACGGTCGAAAGACATGAAAACGCCCTCACTCCTTATTTTTCTTTTTATCCTGACGCTTGGTCGCCTTTTTGCCCAGAACCAGAATCAGCCTCAGGGTCAACAAGATGGAAACTACGCAGGCATTGCCGGGTTTTGGGAGGTGGTCACCTCTGATGGTCGTTTCGTGGCGCGGTTGGATCAGATTGCCTCCGTGAGTCAGCATCAATATCTTATTGATGGCGGTATTCGCGTGTATGAGGTGACGGTCGATACTGATGGTGCTCAAACTGCTCGTTTCTATTACATCGAGTCGGTTAATGAATCCTCCTCAGTGACCACAGGGAGCGCCACTTTTAATCGGATAAAGGATCTTGCTAACCAGGCGACAGAGAAAGCGGGTATGGGAAATCTTGACTCCATTGTGACAAAGCATTACCCGGATACTACCCATGCCAAGACTTCGGAGTATCGTATGAGTAATAAAGCGACAATTGATCAGATTTACAATCATGTGCATCGCGTCTGGGCCGTTGAAAAGGGACGCGGAAAGCAAAACAGGCTTGTGATTCGAAACGGCTAGGAGTCTTTTTTGCTTTTGATTCGAAGTTTGCTTGATGGAATATCGGGAAATCCCTCACTCCGACCTCAAAGTCAGCCTGATTGGTTTGGGCACGATGACTTGGGGTGAGCAAAATACCGAGGCTGAGGGCCACGAGCAGATGGACTATGCTCTAGAGGAGGGGGTCAACCTGTTCGACGCGGCTGAGATGTATCCCGTTCCTCCATTGGCAGAAACGTGCCATGAAACCGAGCGGATCATTGGGACATGGTTCGCCGACCGCGGGTCCCGGGATGAGGTGATTCTCGCGTCCAAGGTCGTGGGTCCTGGAAGCCATATGAATCACATCCGCGACCGTCCTCGTCTTGATCGCGACAATATTATGGAAGCGGTGGAGGGGAGCTTGACTCGCTTGAAGACCGATTACATCGACCTTTATCAACTTCATTGGCCGGATCGTCCAGTCCCGTTATTTGGCGGAAGGGACTATTCACCCCCGCGAAAGGATGATTCCATTCCAATTGAAGAGACGCTCAAGGTTCTTGGCGAGCTCGTCGACCAGGGGAAGGTTCGTTACATCGGCCTCTCCAATGAGACCCCATGGGGCGCGATGAAATTCTTGCAGATCGCCGATTCGCTTTGTCTTCCACGAATCATCACCATTCAGAACTCATATAACCTGCTCAACCGAACCTTCGATGGCGGTTTGTCTGAAGTTTGCCATGAAGAGGGCGTCAGATCGTTACCCTATTCTCCACTCGCTTTTGGAAAGCTCTCGGGGAAATATCGAGCGGGAGCAATGCCGAAAGGGGCTCGCCTGTCCCTTTGGGAGCGCTTTGCCCGATACAATGGCCCAACTAGCGACGCTGCTGTTGAAGCATACGCATCGATTGCCGAGGAATCGGGCCTGAGCTTGGCCCAAATGAGTCTGGCGTGGATTAATCAACGCCACCATGTGGCGAGTAATTTGATCGGAGCAACGACGATGGATCAGTTACGCGAGAATATTGGCTCCGTCGACGTGACGCTTCCCGGGGAGGTCAGAAAAGCGATCGATACCGTCCATCATCGATATCCGAACCCGTGTCCGTAGGGCACTAAAAGGACCGCGAGTAGCTGGCGCATTTTTGAACGGCGTAATTTCTCAATTAGGGTATACTTCTAGCTATGTTCCGTTTGATATTGCTACTTCTCAATTTTGGCCTTGCTGCTTCTCAGTTGGCACAAGCGCAGGAGTATCATCAGTTTACGAGTAAGGATGGTAGACAGATCTCCGCCGAACTTCTGGGTATCTCTCCCGATAATCGAAAGGCCACGATCCGTCGCGAGGACAACGGCGAGGAATTTCAATACGAAATCGTGGGTCTCAGCTTGGATGACCAGCAATACATCAAGAATTGGCTTAAGACTCGCGTCATCGAGGTGAAGACGGATTATCGACTGGAGATAGATCTCGAAGATACGCTGGATTTGAGGCGACATCGCCGCGATTCCTATTACACCTTCGAGCAGCGATTTATAAGCTACAAAATAGCCGCTCGTAATCTATCTCGCGAGACACTTCCAGCAGCAAACGTTGAATATATTATCGTTTGGAGGGAGCACGTCCGCGTTTACGAGGATGCCGAGAAGGGTTGGGCATGTTGGCACACGGGTCATCCGACTAATGACACAAGGGTAAAGTTGACGGGTTCGGAGGCGCTAGGGGAATTGGTCTTCAACCGAGACGTAAACGTAGTCGCGTCAGCGGTCGAGATCAACCGCGCTCTATACGATGGAAAGACGCATTTAGAGGATGATCTGGTTGGAATCAAGATTCGAATCAAAGACTCCCTCGGTAATGTTCTGCTGGAGCAAGATTCTGCCGGTAGCGAAATTGAGCAGATTAGCTGGGAGGATGCCATGGCACTTCGTGATGCAGTGAAGGACACCTGACCGCTTTTTGCGCTTGCGGCATCACCGATGTGGTCTTTGGTCTCCGCCATGAGCAAAGTTTACAAGATTGCAATCCTTCCCGGCGACGGAATTGGTCCGGAGGTGATGAGTGAGGCACGGAAGGTGCTCGACCGTGTGTCCGAAAAAGAAGGGTTGAGCTTTGCCCTCGATGAGAAACTGGTCGGTGGTGCCGCCATTGACGAGACTGGAGGCCCGTTACCTGAGGATACCATTGCAGCGTGCGAATTGGCTGATGCGATTCTGTTTGGCTCTGTCGGCGGGCCTAAGTGGGAGAATCTTCCGCCTGATATCCAACCGGAGCGCGGTGCACTACTTCCTTTGCGAAAGCATTTCGGTCTCTTTGCGAACCTTCGTCCTGCGATTTGCTTTCCTGCCTTAACCCATGCATCTCCAGTCAAAGAAGAACGAATTGCCGGCGGTTTTGATGTTCTCTGTGTTCGCGAACTCACTGGAGGAATCTATTTTGGCCAGCCTAAGGGTGTCGAAGAGCGTGATGGTGAGCGCGTCGCGATCGACACGATGGTTTACTCGAAAAGCGAGATTTCCCGCATCGCCCACGTCGCGTTTACAGCGGCTCAGAAACGGGACAAGCGCATCACCTCTATCGATAAGGCCAATGTGCTGCAAAACGGCATCCTTTGGCGTGAGACGGTGGAAGAGGTGGCCAAAGACTACCCGGATGTGACGCTGGACCATCTCTACGTCGACAATGCGGCGATGCAGTTAATCGCTCGTCCCCGTGATTTTGACGTGGTGCTCGCACCGAATCTTTTCGGCGATATTCTGAGCGATGAGATGGCTATGATCGCGGGTTCTCTTGGCATGCTTTCTTCTGCGAGCCTTGGCGAAAGCAAAGGAGAGGGGCTTTATTTTGGAATGTATGAGCCGAGTGGAGGTTCTGCTCCAGATATCGCCGGTCAGGGCGTCGCCAACCCGATTGCCCAGATTCTTTCTGCCGCGATGATGCTGAAATTTTCATTTGGTCTTGGTGAAGCCGCTGAAGCGATTGAGAGCGCCGTGAAGGCTGTGATCAGTGACGGATTGCGCACTGGCGACATCTACACCGGTGCTGAGGATCAAAAGAAAGTGGCTACCGCGGAAATGGGAAATGCCATTGTTGCCAAACTTTGAATAGGGTTGCCAGAACTGAACGGGGTTGACTCGGTCATTTAACCCTGTTGAAATTCTGAAAGCGCATGACTTACGCCGAAACGCTCCGCCAACGAATCTCCGAAACGGGGAGTGCCTTGTGCGTTGGCCTCGATCCTCGGCCGGACCGGCACGAGTCTATCGAAGCGATTGAATCCTTCTGCGAGCAGGTTATCGCTGAGACAGCCGAATTTGCGGCGGTTTTTAAACCTAATATCGCTTACTTTGAAGCGTTGGGAGTGAATGGCTATGCCATGATCGAGCGGCTTATAGGAAAAATGAAAGCCGCTGAGGTCCCTATCGTGCTCGATGCTAAACGTGGTGACATCGGGACGACGCAGGACCACTATGCCAAAGGCTACTTCGAGAACTGGGACGTCGATGCCGTTACGCTGAGTCCCTACATGGGGTTTGATTCCGTGGAACCATTTCTCAAGTATCCGGGCAAAGGAGTTTACCTGCTCGGGGTGACTTCCAATGCCGGTGCCGCCGATCTCGAGACTCACGATCTTGCCAGTGGGCGCAAAGTATTTGAGCTCGTCGGCGATATGACGAAGCGGGCGGCTGATACGGCTGCAGGCTTGGGAAGCATTGGATTGGTTCTGGGACTGACCAATGCCTCAGATGAAGTGATGGCCCGAATGCCAGACGTCCCGCTCTTGATTCCGGGACTGGGAGCACAAGGTGGAGACCTTGAAGCGCTCCGCGGTGCCGACCGATCAGCACCCTTTGTGATCAATGTTTCTCGTGGCATTCTTTATGCCGAATCAGACCAATCCTTCAGTCAACTAGCCAAAGATTATGCGGACAGAATTGCCAGCGTCACCCGATGAAACCATTGAACTCCTCAAGGACTATGGAGCCGTTGAGGAAGGTCACTTCATTCTTGCGAGTGGAAATCACTCCAACTATTACGTAAAAAAAGGCAAGCTAGTGCAGCATCCATTTGAGCTGCAGCAGATGATAGAGCAACGCGCCAGCGAAATGAGAGCGCTGGGCCAGATCGATGTCGTTCTCAGCCCGGCCATGGGAGGGGTTCCAGTGGGTCAGCAGGTCGGACTAGCGGTTCATGCTCGGACCATTTATGCAGAGCGGAATGCGGACACCAATGAACTCGAGTTAAAGCGTGGGTTCGAGATCAAACCCGGCGAGCGCCTCTTACTCGTTGAGGATGTCATCACAACGGGCGGCACCTTACTCGAGTTGACGGATTTCATCGCTTCGCAGGGTGGAGAAGTGGCCGGTGTGTTCGTTGTTGTTAATCGGTCCGGCAAGGATAAGGTCGGCGATTATCCGGTGGTTTCTTGTATGGAAATCCAATTTCCGGTCTATGCCCCAGATGATGTGCCGGATTGGCTCAGTGAGATTCCAGCGCTACGGCCTGGGACGAAGAGGGTAGAGTAGTCACCTCTGTGGGGTGGCGCGCAAAGATTCTCGTTGGCTAAATGTTCCAGAATCAAAACTTTCGCTTGATCATCACCGCGTCTCTCCTAAACATTATCTATGGGTGATCTTCCTCTTGGTCTCAGTTTCGACGACGTTCTTCTGGTCCCGCAACGCAGCGGGGTCCTTCCCGCCGGGGTCGATATCTCGACTCGGCTCACCAAAGACATCCCCCTGAATATCCCGATTATTTCCTCGGCCATGGATACGGTGACCGAGGATGAGCTAGCGATCGCGCTCGCTCGTGAGGGGGGTATCGGGGTGATTCACCGCAACATGCCGATCGAGCATCAGGCGGAGATGGTTGCCAAGGTGAAACGCTCGGAAAACACTGTCATTACCGACCCGTTTACGATGTCGGCAGATGGGAATTTAGCTGAGCTCCAGAGAATTATGCTCGAAAAGGGTGTCAATGGATTTCCCGTCGTCGACGGCGAAAACGTTCTCATCGGTATCGTGACGAGTCGTGATATTTGGCACATCGAAGATGAATCGGCTCCCGTTTCCGAAGTGATGACTCCGAAAGACCGGCTGGTTTGTGCTCCTGAAACCACAGGCTTAGAGGAGGCTCGAAGGATTCTTCAGAAGAATCGTATCGAAAAGCTCCCGCTCGTGGATCCTAATGGGAAGTTGGCCGGATTGATCACTGCTCAGGACATCGAGAAGCGGGATATGTATTTGAACTCTGCCAAGGATGGTCATGGCCAACTTCGCGTCGGCGCGGCCATTGGGGTCGGAGAGGACTACTTTGAGCGGGCTCAGGGAGTAATCGAAGCAGGTGCAGATGCTGTTTTTATCGATGCCGCTACGGGCCATACCGAGCGGGTGCTATCCGTTATTGATCGTCTCAATAGTGAGTTTGGTAAACCGGTCGTTGCTGGAAATGTTGTCACTGCAGACGGAGCGGCCGATTTGATCGCCGCTGGCGCTGCAGCGGTAAAGGTTGGCGTTGGCCCGGGATCGATCTGCACTACTCGAGTCATAGCCGGAGTTGGAACGCCTCAGTTTAGCGCGATCAAGAACGCAGCTAAGGTTTGTCACGATGCCGGTGTTCCTCTGATTGCTGACGGTGGAATTCGTTATTCTGGCGACGTGGTCAAAGCCATGGCTGCCGGAGCTGATCTTGTCATGCTTGGGTCACTGCTCGCTGGCTGCCGTGAGAGTCCCGGCGAAATGGTCAACCATCAGGGCCGAGCTTGGAAGGAGTATCGCGGTATGGGATCACTTAAGGCCATGCGCAAAGGATCTGGCGATCGTTACGGTCAGAATTCATCGGGCAAGTTAGTGGCGGAGGGTGTTGAAGCCCGTGTTCCTTACCGTGGTCCGCTAGCTGACACTGTTTTCCAGCTCCTCGGTGGTCTGCGCAGCGGTATGGGCTATGTGGGCGCTGAGAATCTTCAGTATCTTCGCGAGCGGGCCAGGTTTGTTCGTATCACTCCGGGTGGACTCAAAGAAAGCCACGCCCACGACATCACCATTACTGAAGAACCGGTCAACTATCAGGTCGGCTAGTTCAATTGCGCGGCTCGACCAACGAGACGTCGCCCCTTTTACTTTTCTTTTCTTTCATGGAACATCCAATTGCCGTCATCGATTACGGATCGCAATACACACAGCTTATCGTGCGTCGCATTCGCGAACTGGGTTATTTTTCTCGCCTCTACCAGCCAAGTGAGCTCAGTGAAACAGGGAATCCTGCGGCGGTCATTCTTTCTGGCGGACCGCGTTCTACCCTGGAAGAAAACGCACCTGACATTGACTTCGAACTCCTGCGGGAGATGGGCGTTCCTGTCCTCGGGGTCTGCTATGGCATGCAGCTTCTCAATACCAAGTTTGGTGGCACCGTGGCGCCGGGAAATACCCGTGAGTATGGTCCTGCAACCCTCACGATCGAGGAAGGTGTTGATGGTATTTTTGCCGGGCTCAAGGGGAACTCACAGATCTGGATGAGTCACTCGGACACCGTCAGTGAATTGCCTGATGGATGTGAAGTCATGGGCCGTAATCTTGACGGCGTACCGGTAGCGTTGCGCTGGAATGAGCGGTTCTTTGGGATCCAGTTTCATCCGGAGGTGTCACACACCGACGAAGGAACAGATATCCTCAAGAATTTCCTCAGCAGGGCCACGGATCTACCTTCCTTCCAGATTGATTCCTTTAAAGACGAACTCGCTGCTAAAGTTCGCGAGGAGGTGGCTGGTCGTAAGGTAGTCTGCGGCGTCTCAGGTGGTGTCGATTCCTCGGTTTTGGCTGCACTCCTGCATGAGTCGCAGGTTGATACTCGAAATATTTTTGTGGACACTGGGCTGCTAAGAAAAGGAGAGGCAGAGGAGGTGAAGCGCCTCTTCGGCGGGATCGGTATCGAGATCGAAACGATCGACGCCTCCGAAAGGTTTCTCTCCGCACTTTCAGGGGTTGCAGATCCGGAAGAGAAGCGCCGTATTATCGGTCGGCTCTTCGTCGACGTGTTTTTTGATGCCGTGGGCGATGATGCCGAACTCTTGGCGCAGGGTACTCTCTACCCTGATGTGATTGAGAGTGCTACCAGTGGTTCGATTGCCTCCACGATCAAGACTCACCACAATCGTGTGGATCGAATCATGGAATTGAAAGAGCAGGGGCGAGTGATCGAACCGCTCGATGAGTTGTTCAAAGACGAGGTCCGTCAACTTGGCCGAGTTCTAGGTTTGCCCGAACGCGTTGTTGGACGCCATCCGTTTCCGGGGCCCGGACTCGCGGTGCGTTGCCCGGGAGAGGTGACCGAAGAAAAACTCAAGATCATTCGTGAGGCTGACGACATTTTTATCGGACTGCTTCGTGAACGGAATTGGTATGACTCTGTTTGGCAGGCCTACGCTGCTCTCATCCCGACAAAGACCGTTGGGGTCAAGGGTGACGAACGAAGCTACGAGTATGCGCTCAGCCTGCGTGCGGTGACCAGTGAAGATGCGATGACCGCAGAGTGGGTGCACCTGCCTTATGAACTCCTTGGCGAAATCTCTAATCGGATTCTCAATGAGGTGCCGGGAGTGAACCGGGTGCTATA
>CEWH01148417.1_pt1 | contig 58340 bp, 46 predicted proteins | sample 531231 | NCBI WGS metagenome assembly CEWH01 (sample SAMEA2622316, study PRJEB7988) | marine metagenome | biome: marine biome (ENVO:00000447); feature: surface water layer (ENVO:00002042); material: "saline water (ENVO:00002010), including plankton (ENVO:xxxxxxxx)" | depth 5 m | reverse complement strand
TTGCTGTTACTATTGTTAGATCCATTATTAGCGTTTTTCTTTAAATCCTTTAAATAATTTTTCAATTCATCTTTCATTTTACCATTATCAGCGTCCGTTGTTGTTTTTGTATTATCTTTATTGATTTTCTCATATATTTCCTTATATTTTTCACGAGGTTGATTTACTAAATCTCGTGTTTTTGGAACTGTTAAATTTGTTTTCAAAAATATAAAAATATAGTGTGCGCATAAAATCAATACAATAGAAATAATAATTCTTTGTAAAACCCAAAATATCATATACATATTATTATATTAACTTTGCTAATAAATAACTTAATGTTTCTTGAAATGAAAAATCGTTTTCGTTTAAATACGATGAAAAATAAACATCAACTATCTCTCCCTTTTTGTTTTTCTCCACTACAAAAGAAACATTACATTTTTCGTTTAATTTATAAATATGATTTGTAACAGTAATATTTACATGATTTGCCGGTATCGCATCGGCGCGTCTCTTAATCCATTTGCTATTATCAACATAAAGTGTGTGCTTATCTAAATAATTGTCAACTACCCAATATGGGGACTCATTTTCTAAATCGTTTGTATCAACAAAGTGATGATAATATTGATTATTATATACGGTAAAGTATCCACAATCTGCTAGCAGCATATGTTGTTGGGTTGTTTCATAATATAGTGTATTTTGTAATTTATTTAATTGATTGGCTGGAATGGATAAATCTTTAATGTAATATTTCATATTCTGCTACTTTTTAATTTATATAATATAATTGAAACTATTTAAACCGATTTGTTAGATTAATTTTATATGGTAAAAGTTGTATTTGTAAGTAAAGATGCTTCATTAAATGAAAAATCTGTAAAAAATCTAGATTTAAAGACACTGCATGTTAAGTGTAATGTTAAACAAGACAGTTTTGGTAAGCGACATACATGGAAAGTAAAAGGAGCATATTATTCGGTTTATGCGAAAGATACTGGTAGACACAGCAGCGAAAATAAATATGATTTGCCACCGCCAGTGGATGAAGAGTTATATTTTAATACTATGGCAATATTAAAACATAGTGATGAAAAAATCACCAATGACAATGTAGTAGATTTAACAAAAGAAGAATGGGAAAAAACATATGAACATTTGTTTGGTGGTTTTGAAAATTTAGACGATACATCTGGAGAAATGTCGGTAGATGATGAAGAGGAAAATTTATCGGAAAGTGAAAAAACAAAGCAAGGTTATAAAAAAGATGGATTTGTGGTTGATGACGATGATGAAGATGATGAAGACTATGTTCCAGAAGAAGAAGACGAAGACGATGAAGATTTAGAAGAAACCGAAACAAGCGAAGATACAGATGAATATGAAGAAAGTGAAGGAGAAGAAAGCGAGGAAGAAAGTGAATATGAAAGTGAAGAAGATAGTGATGAGGAGTGTTATTCTGAATTAAGCGAGGATAGTTATTGTCCAACAGATGAAGATACTGCTGAAGTTTAAAAATCATTTAATAACAGAAAATTGAATTTAAATATATAATTAACACTTACTCTATAAAACCATGAAAGTAGAATCACCTGAAACTTTTCGCAAAAATGTCTCTGCACAATTTCAAACTAAATTTAATATAACTAATGAAAACCTATGTAAAAATATTGAAATAAGTATATTTAATTATACTTTAAAAGAAGCTTCCACAAAGAAGATTGTGAAAAAGTGGGAAAATGTGTATTTTGTGCGGTTATATGTAAATCGTTTGCGGTCTTTAATGATAAACATGGAAAATAACAGTGATTTGTTAAACTCCATTAAAAATAAAAAAATAGATAAAAAAGCACTGGAAACATTATCGCATCGTGAGATGAATCCATCTATTTGGAAACAACTTATTGAAGCTAAAGTAAAAAGAGATAAAAATATGACATCAGATAATATGATGGCAGCAACCGATCAGTTTAAATGTTATAAATGTAAAAAAAGAAAATGCACTTACTATGAGATGCAAACACGCTCAGCGGATGAGCCAATGACGACTTTTGTGACCTGCCTAAGCTGTGGTAATAGGTGGAAGTGTTAATTAATGATGGGATATAGTTAAGTGTATAAATAAATATAAGTAAGTAAAGTTGATGTATAGGTAAAGTTGATGTATAATTAATTAATAAAGATAAATGATAAAAAATATAGCATTTTAAAATGTTATATTTTTTATATATGAGTACGACAACAATACCCAATACAATATTTCATCATAATTTATCGAATGGAATAATTGAATATGTTAATAAATTCCCTTTTGTAGTTGTAGAAAATCAGCAATTAAATAATACAGACCCAACTAATATTACTCAGCAGTTAAATATATCACTACTTGACGCTCAAAAACATATTTTAAAATATACTAATTTGATTGGATTTACTTTTAACAGTCCCAGTGTTTCAAATATACAAGATATTTCAAGAGGAACCGTTGGAAATGCTAGTTTTTATAAAAATAATAGCACATTATCATCTAATGTAGGAACGGTTGTATATTTAATTAAAAACAATGGTATGACTGAAGCACAATATACAGAAACAGACGGCGATTATTATTTTGGAGATTTAGACTATGTTAAATTTACAATTCCTACCAGTGATGTGGATAGTATACGCGATAAAACTACCAATTTATCTAATAATTTAGATACACTTATTAATTCTACTCCAGACGATATAAGTGATGTAAATACAATCACAAAACAAGCTGTAGGAAATGAAGAATTGTATGTAGAATATTATTTTTATGTATGGGAAGATATAAATGGACCGTGGTATAATGGTTCGACATTATCAATGACTCCAAATAGCAATCAGTTGGTCTCCAATCAAACGATTCGCGATGTTTCATTTAATGGGATTACTAATTCAACACAAATAACCAATGCAGATATAAACGGTAAAAATCTCTATACTTATAATTACTTTGACACAACTGCAAGTGATACATCTAGTAATTATATTAAAGTATTTAAATTAACGGGAACATATGGAACAAACGATGGATTACCCGAACAGCCATCTATTATTATATCCTCTCCAAAGTATACAAAATATAATTTTATATGGACTTACTCAATAAAAAATAGTTACAATTTAACTTTTAATTATAATTCCGGACAAACAGCTACTTATTTACTAGAAGGAAGTAGTCCATTTTTTACTCCTACTATTAATATTACAGGGACAAGTTGGGTATATGATGCGTTTACAACAATGGGGTCACTATCTACACATTATACATCTAAAAGTGTTGAAAGAATATACAAAGCGGTTAATCCACCAGGAATATCTTATAATACGCAAGTAATTACATTAACTATACCAGAACAAGATAGATATGATATATCTGAAAATTTTATTAAACGGTATCAACCAGACGATAGACAAGGAAATAAATATTTAATAAATGCGGTTGATCGCACGGAATATCAGCATTTATATGAAAACAATGAAATTGTTAGGTTGCTTTACAATATTTACATTTTTACCAATGAAGAAATACAATATGGACATACAAGTGATAATACACCTATTGACTTATCTAACAACTTATTAACACAAAATACTTCCGCCGCCTATCCATATCAAGACAATTTTGTCGATATTTCGTATACTCAACTTATAGAATTAAGTGATAATCTAGTATATTTTAAAACATTTAATGGAGTTAATATTGATTATGGTGGCATACCTTATAATGGTACAGTATCCGTAAATGGAGTGGATGTTTCTAGAAACAGATACAATAATGAAAATGATATAGATGGCGATCATGCAACCGTTCAAGCTCAAACGGTTCTAAACGCAGATACAACAGATAAATATTTCGCATTTGAGTTTAATAGTAATTTAAATGTAGAAGTTGTAAGAATTAGAAGCGCCGATTTATTAAATTTACCTAATTATGCGCATTTAGTTACAACACCGGATTGGGATGTTACTTATAAATTTTTCAATGTAAATCCTACTTCGCATTCTACTAATTACACTATGGATAGCAACAGATATTTTATACGATGGAATTATAGCACTGTAAGGTATCGATACAATAAAAACGCACCTATCGATTATACGCAAGCGTATTTTAATAAAACCGCATTTAATAGTGGTATAAGTAATTTAACCACTTTTGATTTTACTGAATTTAATCGAAGAGTTTATCCTAATACTTTATTGGATGTGTCTTACACATCTCTCCCCCATTATACAAATAATGTTGTGGATTATTACTATAAAAATTTAAACATTACTATTCCCCAATCTACATTAAATCAATTGTCTACAAATATATTTTATAATCACAATGAAAATGCTAGGGCTAAAATAAATATATATATACTAAAACCAGATAATTTAACTGATGCAGATCAAGCAAATAATTATGATACGCGAAACATTCATTATGATACATTTGATTTATCTTATTCTTTTTATGATGCAAATAGAATCGTTCCTTTACGGCAAAACATTTCAATTGATATTAGTGAAAATGGGAGAGATAATAGTTTAACTGCAGGACAATATACAATTGAATGGGATTATGATATTAGTGAAAATGGAGGCATTCCCGCGCCTTATTTACCGTTTAACAAGTCGTCAGAATATCAAGTAAATAGCACTGTAATAGATGTGTCTTTTAGCGATTTCTTATATGATTTAAGCGGTGTGTATGTGTATTCTAATTCAGCCTTTACAAACTTATTTTTAGAATTTGCTCAAGAAGATATAGAGCGCTTTGTTGATTACATTAATATATATCATAGAACACTTAATAAACCAAACACTTTTATTTCATTTGATTTTAATTTACTAACTCCTAATAAAGAACAAACACAATCTACTGGTTTTGTATGGTCATTGCCCGACGGTTATCAAGGAAGAGACGACCCTCGTTTATATCAATCACCTACTACTTATATAAACAAAACCATTATTCCTAGTCCAACCTTATCATATGTTAATACAAATTTGTATGGGGATGTAGGATTTGATTCCAGATATTTTAGTTATATTAACAGCACCAATGAGTTTTATAAACTAGTAAATGTATACGATATTTCAAACACTACCAACATAAACTTAGGCAATGATATTAGCAATAGTTTAAGTGATATAAAAACCTATATTGTGGAAATGTATATACCCGAAGGTGAAACCAACCATACTGATGTAAGTGCCAATTTTGGAGTGGGCAATATATCTAATTTTTCACTACAATCGATTAAAACAAAAGTAACAGGGGTTCATCTTGGGTTATTAACCGATTCATCAAACAATGCGATTGTTTATTATAATAATGAAATTCCATATACAATTAATACAGTATCGGGTGAATCTTTGCATGGTAAAATAAGATGGATGATGGAAGAAACCTCTACTGGTGCGATTTCAGTGACCGTTAGTGTAAATAACAAAAAAGGGGTTTATTTACAAGAAGCAGGTGTTCCCGCTACTTCATTAACAATATTAGGAACTGGAACAACTGATATGTCTCAAAATAATTCAACTATAAAAATATATGATAAACGAGATAATTCACAAAATATTTTAATGTCGGATATATCAAGAACCGATATAATATTTCATCAAATAAGAGACCCGGCTGCTGTTGGCGGTGTAGATACATTTCCCCAAAGTCATATACATACAAACGCAACATTTCAAATCCCTTATATTTGCAGAATGGATTATAACATTCATGATAAAACTAGTAATTTTAAATTTAGCAGTGTAATCCGTACCACTAATAATAAATTAAACAATGTGTATCATCGATTGCAAGATTGGGATATATCTAATAACACTGATAATGACGGGACCACTAATTATTTTTTCAATATCACAGGACAAACACCATTTACTCACAAATATATTTATGGCGTTGGATTTATTTCGCCATTTGATTATGACATTGTGGATTTTTACTATCCTGGTAAATTAAATGTAAGTTATAATGAATCACAGCGATTTATTTCACTACAAATACCTGATATTCAAATTTTATACCTAAAATTTAATTTGGTAGAATTGTGGAATGCTATAAATGATGCGACTTCTGTAAAGTTTCGATATTATGGATGGGAACCCCGTAGCACTAGAATTACTAGTTTACTAAGCAATGGATTAGATCCAAATTTGGAAAATAATATAGACGCAGTTGTTACCGAATTAAGTGGTGTAGAAATCACAAATACAAATATTGATTTTTTATACGAAGTAGAATCAAATATTTATTATGAATTTAATTATCCTCAAATACCCCAAAGTGTATTTCTTATTGATGAATCCACTTTAAAACCGGGTATATATTACATTGCTTGGACTTATAATATAAATAACACTTATAATGTAAATAAAATCCCTCCAACGCGTGATTATGATATTTCATTGGCGACGATTGTAATTCAACCTTTCCCACATAAACCAAGCAAACCAACTATTGTTATTAATAATAATATTACTGAAGATATATCGCAAGTAGAGTTGTTTATAAGTGAAGCAGAGTTAAATGATTTGTCTAGAAATATTTATGTAAAAAATCATGAGTATAATGATATTTCAGAAGTAAAAATACATTATTATTTATGGACGCCGGATGATGTATATAGAGAAGATAATATTAGCGGGTGGATACTTCCAGAAGATTATAAAGGTTTGGAAGACATTAGAATAAAAGAATACCCATCAATCTATTATGATGAAACCGAGAAAATAAACAAATTTTATGATTTGTCTTATAATGGTGGATATGGAATTGATAAAAACAAAGCACATGTAAAAACACTAGTAGGTAAAGATTTGCGCGATTTATCAAAAGCCATATTTACATTGTCTGATTTAAATGTAAATAGTTTGCCATATTCTAGTAGTTATTTAAAAAATGGAAATATGGTTCCATATATTGGTATTTGGGGATATGAATTAGTAATGAAATCGACCTCTTTGTATTCAGGAATTTCTATTCAATCAGATATTTCCAATACAACGAATGCTAATTTTATTTTTAGAAAACCAGATTGGAAAGTAGGATATGAGTTGATATTTAATAATAATAAAGCTGCGAGAGATTCATCATTAAATACTAGTGATTTTTATAATTATAGTGCGAATAGTGTAGTAGATGATGTTACAAATAATATAAGAAAATTTACGAAATTAAAATTACAGGTAATTCCAGGGACAAACAACTTACAGTTTTATAAATTAGATACAAGTGGAAACAATGTGTTATTAAATACATTGCAGATAAATGAAACATCTTTTAATAATGATACAACATACTTATATAACTTATATTCCACACAAGGTATTCAAACTGATGTAGAAATACCATCGACTGCAGAAGGTGGAAGTTGGACATTTAATACTACTACGGGAAGAATTATTTTTCAATCGCAACCGCAAAACCCTATCGATATTATTAATACACCTATTTATTTTACATTTTATAAACGAGTGGATAATGATCCATTAGATAGTATATTTAAAAAAAGCCAAGCGTCTTTTAAAACAACTACTTTTAATAAATATTTTTATACTTCAGCGCTATTAATTGAGCCACCTCCCGTTATCGAACCGCCATTGGTTTATAATAGTTATAGATGTACGGATACGGGATGTCCAAAAGAAACCACGAAAACAGATGAAAATAAAAACTTTGCTATGCGATACGCATCACTATTTGATATCGATTTTTCTAAGGCTGCAAAAATACGGTTTAACTGTGGAAGATAAGTAAAATTATATATACAATTATACAATTGATTATAAATATAAATAATACCTAATACCACATAAAAAAAAATAAAAGCATTATTTATACAAATGTCTACATTTACAGGTATCAGTTTAAAAACAATGCAATTCACATTAAAACCAAATGGCATTTTACATTTTAATAATTTTAAAATAGTTAAATTTAATGATAACATACAACCATTTGTTTTAGTAAAAAACACTATTTTAAATAATCAAGACATACAAGCTTGGAATACTAGGAAATTAGTATTATTTAACTTTGAAGATACCAATACATATGGACTATTAAATAGTGATGTTGGTAAAGTAATTGCACAATACACAAATATAGACTTTACAAGTTATAATTTTACCGGATTCAACTTTGCTGATTATACTGTATTTAAAATAATAAAAATAAAAAAAACTTCAGAACTGGTATTTAAAAACATACAAGAAGAAATCACTGCTTTTGATGTAAATGGAAATGTTTCAGGAACACAGTTAGAAAATATAAATATTTATAATCAAAGTTTTAATACCAATAATGCTAGTATTTTAATTAATTCTACTCAAAAAAGTGGATTTTTTATGTTTGGATTTAAATGCGATCCAACAAAAACTAATTTATTTACTACTGATGAACAAAACGCAGTCACCGAAACTATTGATAATATGATATACATATTTGAAAACAATTTTACAACCGGGTTTTTAAGTGGGGCAGTTCCTAGTGAAATTAAATTTAAATTATTAATGGATAATACAGAAGAAGTAGAAATTATAAATACAAGCCCTGTATCCAATTACAATATATCTTTTAACAATACTACTATAAGTCCATCTACATCAAATAGTGTTATAAGCGTTGGGACATCATCGATTATTACTTTGTTTGTAGAAATTATAGGTGGCGTTACAAATAGTAAAATTAATTTAAGATTTTCAAGTAATGATATCATATTTAATACATTTGTTCCGGAATTAAAGCAAATTGGAGGTAATACTTATCTGGTGAGTTCGCGCCCCAGTGGTTTAAATCCAGATTTATACATATTTAATATTTCGGTATTTAAAATATCCGCGGTAGATCGTATTACTAGAAGTACAACTAGTGTTATTAGTTTAAACAATACTAGAGATATTGAAGTGTTTATAGAACCAGATTTAAAAACGGAATATTTTGGTGGGCAGACCCCATTAGTAAATCCTTTAACGATACAAATTACAAATAACAACCCTACTATTTTTGATATGCCAAGCCAAATAACATTTCCAACCATCGATGGAAGTGATATAAACAATACAATATTTACAATATCAAGTACGGCTAATCCCAGTAATTTAAACAATGTTTTATCGGTTGATTTTACTGTTCAAACAACGTCCGCATTGTTTCAAAATCTTACGATACCTTCTTTATCTATACAAGTCGCCAGTATACAAACACAAGGAAATATTACAAAATGTTTTATAAATACATCTTCTCCAATACAATATAATCCTATAGTTACAATTGAAACCGCGCCAGGAACATTAGAAGATTTGTCAAGTGCAACATTAACTGGAACAAATGTTCAACGCCCAATCACTCCTCAAACTTTTACTTTTTTAGTTCAAGTAATAGATGGGCAATTTGTAATAGAATATGAAACAAATTTACAGGTCGATCAAATTAGTAAACGATTTAGTGCGATCGATGATGTTAATTTTCAAGCATACGAAGGTGATATATATGTATTTGATACAAGTCATCCTAGTAATCAAAACCATTTAATGACATTTTTTTCAAGTAACACTATTAATAGTATTAATGAATTAGTAAGTGGAGTTGTATATGATAACAATATAAATCAAGGTAGCGCCGGTTCAAAAATAACGTTAACTGTTCCATTAAACAGTCAATTTTCAAATATTTATATATCGGATTTTCCATCAGGTGAAGATAAACAAAACAAATTAACTGGTTTATGTCGGATAAACATATTACCTAATCCAACTAATATTGATGTAGGAACATTTAATTTTACATTATTAGTAGGAAATGGAACAAGTACCATGAGTTTAGTTCCTAATGTAGATATTAATAATATTCCAATTAGTGGAATTAATGATTTAACAATAGAAAATGATGCGGGTAATACAGATGCAGAGCGGATTTTAGAGTTATTTTCAGGAGAGTCGCCTATACCAACTATTCAAGTATACCCTATTTATTTATCTAAACCAGAAAATTTAGAGTTTGTAGTGTTTAATAAAACTTACGTATTGTTAACATGGAATGTGACTAATAATGCAAATATTTATCCTTTTGCGAATCCAAGAGAAAGTAGATATCCAATTGATGTATATTATAATATTTATCGTGAAGATGCAGATACCAACAATATTTCTTTATTAGGAACAAGCATTATTAATTCATTTACAGATATAACCCCTGAAAATTTCAATAATTATAATTATTATATCGAATCAGTTGCCACATGGGAAGGACTTACAATGACATCGCAGAAAAGTAATGCTTTATTTGTATTTGTATGTGAAAACAATCGATTTCCTGATGGTAGATGGAACAATTCGTTTTCAAACCCAAAATTATACAAAGAATTATCTACTTGTAGTAATAGAAATAATATTACATCTAGTTTATTTCCAAATTCATGGTCGTTAAGTAGAAAAGAAACATATGCTAGGCTGGCTAAATTATCCATTAATAAAAGGTAAATAAATCACATAATACAGTATAGTATAGTATAGTATAGCACATTGGACCACTTGCATAAATAAAATAAAAAAATATTAATTAACATTATTAATATTTTTACTGTTTGATTTATTATTTTATACATTTATTTGATGTTATTGGGTTTTATCTTATATTTATTCTAATAATTCTAAATCGTTGATATTCCAATATTCACTGGAACCATTGGGTATTGGGCGGCGAATAATAAATGGTATTTTTTTCTCTAATAATTCTTGATTTGCGATAGACAACCCATCTATCATATTAACATCTACTGGTATAAATGGTTCAGAACCACTATTTATTTGTTGAGCTCGTATCCCTATTACTTTAGCTTTTTCATATTTAGTCATAATAGGAATTGTTTTATGAAATGGATCTACTATTTTTCCGTTGTTATCTCGAACAACTTTTGAATAAGTTTGCAATTCTTCTTCAGATATTTGCACCACTTCTGGATGATAATCAACTAATACATTTTTCTCCTCATAACCTTGTAATTTTTGCAGATCTTCATCATCACTGTCATCATCTTCTTCATCTTCATCTTCACTGTCATCGTCATCATCTTCATCTTCATCTTCATCTTCATCATCGTTTAGTGCGACATTATCATCTTCGCCATCATCGTTATTTTCATCATCATCTGTATCTGTATCTGTATCTTTAGCAAGTAAAGTATCATTATCGCCGTCGTTAATTGTTTCTTGTTTTTCTAAACTACTCTCCACTGATGTATCATTTACACTTTCATTTTCATCTTCTTTTGAATTGGTTATTCCGAAAAAATCTGTTACAACATTCATATGTAATAATAATAGACTTAATTTTAATTAATTAAAAATTATTAATTAATTAATTAAATCAATTTTAAATTTTCTATTCTGTTATATGTTTGTGGAAGGGAGAAATATGTAGTATAGTATAGTTTAGTTTATATTTATTCATTTTTCCAAACATTATCACACAAACAGCACAAATACATATACTTCATATCTACATCATTGTATCGTATGGTGACTATTTTTGTATCTTCACCTTCTTTATTTGACTCACAATCATCATTTGGGCATTTAACATTTTTAACTTGGGGTAAAGTGGGGTCTAACTTAGTATATTCATTTACAATATCTTTGTAATTACCCTGTTTTTTATTGATATAGCTTTTAGAAACACATATTGATGATTTATCCACTACTAAATCTTTGTCTTCATAATTACATTGTCTACAGCTATATATTAGTTTATTTAAGTATTCTCCACCTCCTAGTTTAATATAATACATGTTATCACACTTAGCACAGAAATGCATTTTATATAAATATAGATTTATATATTTATATATTAAATATTTCCTTTTCAATTTAATAGATTATTGTTTTCATTGTGTTTATTTAATTTGCGATAGACTACTAAATTTAGATAATAAGTAACCATCAAGTTTACATTTCATAACCATGTTGTAGATATTAATTATTAAAGTTTTCTCACGGAACTCTTGCGCATTTGTATTTTTAGATGTGCGATTTTTACTACTAGGATCTATATCTTTAATTTTTTCTATAATATCCTGTTGATGTTTAACAACATATTCATCAATATAAGGTTTAAATTTATTATACATGTCTTTACAGATTTTACCACTCAATACATCTAATAACGCAACCTTAACACTCGCATATTTAATTATTTCGTTGTATGTTTTAAAACTAGGATACGACTCACTTATACCCGGTTCATTTAATAATGGCTTATTATGAAACAAAGTCACTAATGTAAGTAATATACTAGAAATGGTTTGACATGAAGACCATTGCGGGCCACTCCATGTATTTAAAATAGAAATACACACTTTGCCATTTCTATATAAATTGGGATTAAAACGCACATTGTCACCATTTGTTAAATAATCTACGCGCGGTGGACTATACGGATAATCGGTTGGAAATTTAAATCTAAAAAAGTATATACCATAACTATAGATTGTATCAGCTGGACCAAATACCATCGCATAACCCTTTCTAATGTCTTCGTCATCATGAATATAATAAATACCATGGTCATGCAGTGGATGTTTATTTATATCGATTACATCTTTCAACAATCTTTTCTCTCCCGAATTAAGTGACATTTATTAATAATCATTAAACTATTTTTAAGTTAGTTACACATTTCTATTGTTGGCTTTATTGGATGGTGTGGTTGTAGATATTGATAGGACATCAGGGTATAATTATAGTGAAATTAGTATATTATATGGAATATGTGATTTAAAATTGATTTAAAAATATAACATTAATTCATAGATATAAATATTCATACAGAAATGTCAGCTTTAGGTAAATTTCTACAAAATCATAAAATAAAAAAGGGTGAGCCATATACTCACACCAGAATCGGTGATAAATCATCCGATATATATGGAGGTGCTTATTTTATATCTGTATCTGAAACAAAAGAATTTAATCGTTTATATGTAAACGAAATTTTAAAGAAGAAAGGCAAAGAATACTTGACTGAGGCACAAGACAAAGAAAATGGAGGTCCAATACTAGTTGATTTCGATTTCCGGTATTCAACTGAGATAACGGAACGACAACATTCGGAAGAGCACATTAACGACATAGTTGAATTATATGTTGAAAAGATACACCACTTGTTTAATGTAGACAAGAAATCGTTTCCTATTTATATATTTGAAAAGCCTACTATAGTCCCCAAAGATGATATAGTAAAAGACGGTATACATATGATTATCGGTCTTCATTTAAAACATGATAAGCAAATGTTATTAAGAAAACATGTGTTAAGTTGTATTGGACCACAGATATTAGATGACTTGTCATTGGAAAATACACCTGAAAATGTATTAGATGAAGCCATCACCAGTGGGCGTAACAACTGGATGATGTATGGTTCGCGAAAACCCAATAACGAACCCTATAAACTAACTTATTACTACAAAATAACTCTTGACAATAGCACAAGTGAAGACGCGATTCACAAGATAGAAGAACAAGATGTTAAGAACATTAAAGACCAAAAAGCAATTCGCATTTTCAGCACACGATATAAAGAATGGAGTAAGGTGCACTTAAAACCGGAGTTTGAAGACGAATTGGATAATATACAGACATCAAGAAATAATAACCAAAGTAATCAAGTGCTACTATCGTCTTCGATAGAGATGCCTAGTTCATTGTATGGATATGTATCTCGGGAAAATTTGGAAGCTACTATTGTAGATAAAGAAAGTATGGAACAAGTGATGGCAGTAGTGTTTGCGTTCTTAAGCAAGAACGACACTTCTATTAGTGAAGTGCACGAATACACGATGGCTCTTCCGGAACCCTACTATACCGATTACCAAAAATGGGTAAGTGTCTGTATGGCATTAAAAACCACCAGTGAATTATTGTTGCCTACCTTTATATACTTTTCCAGCCAATGGGAGCGTTTTGATTATGGCAATCTTAGTGATGTATTAGATAAATGGCAAAGTATTTCCAACAAAGAAGGTTCGCGTTTGACGCATCTAAGTATTCGCTACTGGTGTCAATTAGATAATAAAACTGAATACGATGCGATTCGCGAAAAATCAACTGATATGTATATTAAAAAAACCTTAACAGGCGGTCCGCAAAATGCCGGCGCAGATTATGATATGGCGGTATTAGCACGACATTTATATAAAGACCAGTTTAGATGTGTGTCTATTAAGAAAAACATATGGTATACATTTCAAGGAAATCGTTGGGTGGAAAGTGATTCAGGCAGTGATTTGCGTCGTAACTTATCTAGTCATGTAGCTAGAATCTACTTAAATAAAGAACGAGAATGTATGAATAAGATCGGTGAATTAGGTGCGAATATCACGGAAGAACAAACTAAGAAATTAACTACTGAAGCAGCCACATATTGTCAAGTAGCATATAAATTAAAAGGTTGCACGCCTAAAAACAACATCATGATGGAGTGCCGACACTTGTTTTATGACAGCGAATTATTAAACAAATTAGATACAAACCCAATGTTATTGGGCTTTAAAAACGGTGTATATGATTTTGAAAGTGACGAGTTTAGAAAAGGTTTGCCAGAAGATTACATCTCTTTAAATACCAAGATTGACTATGTAAAACTAGATAGGAATAATGAAAAGCATGTTAAAATCATGGAAGAGATTGATGATTTCATGGCGAAACTATTTCCCGATGCTAAATTGCGGGATTATATGTGGGAGCATGCCGCTTCTGCCTTAACTGGCAATAACTTAAATCAAACCTTTAATATTTATACTGGAGCAGGAAGTAATGGTAAATCAATGTTTGTAAAACTTATGGAGAAAGCATTGGGTGATCTTAAAGGAACGGTTCCCATTTCACTTATTACACAAAAAAGACAGGGAATTGGTGCTTCTTCATCGGAAGTTGCTTGTTTAAAAGGGCTTCGTTATGCTTGTATGAATGAACCTAGTAAAGGAGACAAGATTAATGAGGGCATACTAAAGGAAATAACTGGGGGTGATCCAATACAAGCAAGGCAATTGTATTCAGAAAGTATCATCTTTACACCGCAATTTAAGTTGGTGTGTTGCACCAATCATTTGTTTGAGATTAAAGCACAAGATGATGGCACATGGAGACGCATTCGACAAGTCCCATTTGAATCCAAATTTGTAAGTAATCCATCCAATAATCCGGATGATTTCCAGTTTAAAAAGGATAAAACATTGGAGGGTAAGTTTACTAAGTGGGCGCCAATATTTATGGGGATGTTGGTGGAAATCGCAAGAAAAAACAAAGGACATGTAAGCGACTGTGAAAAGGTTATGGAAGCAAGTAATAGTTATCGTAAGCGAAGTGATTATTTAGCGAAATACATGGATGAATGTATTAACATCACAAACGATCCAAATGACCGCTTAAGTAAAAAGGAGCTTAAGAATAGTTTTAAGGAATGGTATGAAAGTAGTTTCGATGATAAGACACCTCCTTTACAAGATTTATATGACAAGTTAGATAATATGTGCGGTAAATACAAACTACAACGATGGGTTGGAGTGAAAATTATATATGATTTTGATTGCTCGGATACAGAATAGTTAAATAAATCAACACACTACCTGCATTACAATAATACAAAGCAAAAATACAAAGCAATAATTAATAGTAAAATATATATAAATTTTTTATTATATATATTTTAATTTTATTTTGATAGGCTTCTAGAGAACTCATCTCCCGAAGGCGCGGATGGTGCAGGAATTTCGGGAGCAGAATTTGCTACAGACTTAGCAATCGCGTTTGCTCCTTCTTCAGGCATGGGGATCTCTAATTTGGCTGCACCTTGAGATGTTATAAAATATAAAAACATTACTAGTAAAACACTTGCAATTGCTATGGTAAAATACAATGTATCAATAAAATGATAACGTTTTACATTTAACATAATAAAATTAGCGAATGGCTTTAATAAAAATAAAGGAACCAATGTAAATAATGATATAACTACATATCCAAACGCATCTTTTTCATAATATCTTTTATATAAAAATACGGCGGTTAATAACACTAATACAAGCCAATAAAAACTTTTTAAAGTATTAATTGTGTTTATATAACTTTCGGAGTGCTTATCATAAAATGTAGCATTGCGATAATCAGCCATACTTTGCTGTTGATGTTTTTTAATACCATTATCCATGTATTGAACCGATTCACTTGATAACTTTGAGATTTTGTTTAAAGATTTAGTTTGATCTCCTATAGTTTTTTTAATTTTTCTATATTCGTATAACTCATCAATTAGTAACTTTAAATCATTATTGTATTTACATGGATGATATACAGTTATATTGTTTATTTCTGTAAAATGATTATTACAATCTTTAAATGCTTGGGTGTTTTTAGTCCAATCGCAAGTTTTTTTATCGTCATTCACTACCAGACCTTCAACTGTTTTATTAAACAAATTACTTAATTTAAGATTATCAAAGAAGCTATAGTTATTTATTTCTTCGGCTTCTTCATCATTTTTAGTGCTACTATTTGTAAAACTTTCCAATGCTTTAATTCGTTCTTGCCTTTTTATATCTAAATAATATTCTAAACCACATTGTTTTGTATCACTTGGATCATTTAAATTACATCCACCTTCTTTATAATAAGCAATCTCTGCGTTTTTTAATCGTTTGGGTAATTTTTCTTGTAATTCTTTTAATTTATAGTATTCATGTTTCTTTTTTTCTATTTTTGATGCTTGAACTGCTTTATCTATATTATTTATCATTATTATCTTATACATTCATTAGAATAAAAATAACATTAACAATATTAATATTATAAATTATAATGTTAATATTATGATATGTTATGTCAATTAAATAAATGAATAAGTATGTCTATTTAATGTATCTTTTTTTTTATTTTCGTGACTTACAAATGATTCACACATCAAACTTTTAAAAATATTTCCCGACTTTCCTTTTAAATTTACACCAACACTTCCGTCATTGGTATTGTATTCATTGCCATAAGTTTGTATAAATTTATCATAATCAAATTTATCTCTGGTTAAATTTAACATAATTTCTTTTCCAACATTAAATATCATAACTGCAACGATTAAAATAATCAACCCAAAAACAATGGCATCAGGTATAATGTCAAGACGGTTTCTAATAAATAAAATGATATTGATAATTACTAAAGTAAAAAATATAAATTTTAAAATGTAAATGTGAGAAGTATAACGGTCATATTCCCATTCACTTGCTTCAACTACTCTTTTTTTATTTAATCTTTCTTGCTTAATATTATTAATATGTTGTTGTATATTGTTTGTTTTCTCATTCATTATTTTTACAGTTGTTTTTTTATCTGCTAAATTGACCGTTGTATCTTTATTTGCGTCATTAACCTTATTAATACTATCATCCATATAAGCAATATCAAGACTTCTAAGCTCTAATTCAATAGTTTTACAATGCGCTTTTAACTGTGACTCTGCGTTGTCATCCATACCATCACATTTAGTTTTTAGTTTATCTATATAGTTTTTTAATTTAGTTTTACTTGAATTAACATTGTTGCTCATTTTATATATTAAAATAATAAATTAATCTTTTATTAATGTAACAGTAGTAATTCCAGCAGCTACTAATAATCCCAACCATAATCCATATTCCATATTTTTACGGGGTGTTCTTTTATCCATATCTTCTAAATAAGCATTTATTGTAGCATTTTTCTTTTCTGAGTAAGTCATTGAATCTAATTTATCATAAATTGTTTTATATTTTTGTTTTAAATCAGCATAGGTTCCAGTTTCTTTGATTTGAATTTTGTTAGTTTCTGGATCATTTGGTAAAAATTCTACATCATGCAATTTTTTTAATGTATCTTTGCTATTGCCATACTCTGTGTTTAATTTTTCTAATCGCCCTTCCATTGGTACATCCTTTGTTGCTATGTAAAAAAGAGTGTCTAACCATTCATCACGCGCTTTATCATTTCTAATAAATGCGTTATTTTCTACTTCGCATTTATAACACTTGTTATCTTGTTTCATATTGTTAATATTTACAAGACTAGGGTTTTCAATAAAATCGCTACATATTGATTTGCAAGCATTTGAAAACCCTTCTACAGAAGATTGCTTATAAACATATTCGCTCTGGCTTTCCGTTGCGTCGTCAACGTTTTGAATATCTTGTGATAAAGAACCATATTTCGTTTTTCCAGTGCAACTCATAGTATTACTATTTGTATTTACAACACAATTTTTTCTTTCATAATTATCCATTCCAAAATTACAAGCTGTTTCTAATTGATGTTTACTATAATCACGATAATATTCAGGGTTTCCATCTGGTATATTTTTATCGGTAATAAAATCGCCGCAACTACCCACATTTATTTGTTCACTAAATGTTCCAACATTTTCTTCGGGATATTTATGTGTTTCTTGCCATTCGCATTTTTCCCATACAGCAGGTACAGATGTTTGTTTACCTTTTTTTACAATACCCCACCTTTTTATCGCTTTATTTCTATACCCTTTTTTTCTATAAGGAATCCGTTTTGTGTTACACACACGCTTAAGACCAAATGGCCGCCAACTCCAAGTCCACCCACACGAACTCTTAGTTTTATAAGCAGTGTAATAATATGGCACGCGTCTTGTCCCCGTAGTAATCCATCCATATTTATGTGCTGGATCCCACTTTTTATATGCACTAGACACTTTTTTATCACTTATTTTATTTACGGTTTTTTTAATCTCTTTTCTGATTTTATTATATGGATTATTGATAGGTCTTTTATCAAATAACGACAAATCGTCTGCAGACAACGCATTATTTTTTATATCACATCCTAAATAACATGCTTCTCTTTCATCGTTTGAAAAATTTGTATCACACAGGTTTTTACATGAGGTTAAAGCGTCATCGGCATATATTACATTTTGTTGCATTACTTTGTTGGGTATAGACGGATTTGCCTGTTGATTTGCGTCTTCCATTGGATCTTGTCTTTGTTGCATATTTTCTATATATTTTTCATTTTTCTTATTATATAATAATCCTTGTTTGGTAGTCATTTAATATAAATTTATAATATATTTTAATTGTAATTAAAATAAATTATAGTAATAATAATTTTGCATGATGTTGTCAAAATATTAGTTTATTCTTTTTTGCTTGACATCATTTTTACCATTAAATAGATTAAAGCAATCGTAGTGATCCCAATTGCGCCATATTGTATTTGTAACGCCCCTACACTTTTCATAAATTCATCGCGAGATGTATCAAATGAGTTAATATCATCTGTAATTTTCTTACTTTTCTCTACTAATTCATTATACTTATTTACTTTGTCACTTAATTTAATAGCTTCTAAATTTTTTAAATATGCAATTGTGCTTGTATCTTTTATGTTTTCATTGCGCTGTTTTTCTTTTAATTCTTTAATTTCTCTTTCCAATGTAATTATTTGTATATATACATCTTGAAGCTCCTCGTCTTGAAATTTAATACATTTTCTGTCATCTAAAACAGATGAACTGATTGGATCAATATTACCAACTGGATAAGGAACATCTTTTTCAAATATAGGTGCAGTTTTAGGACAAGAAGAATCAAAATTAATATGGTTAGGCTTAAAAGTGTTGTATCCTGCGCTATTTTTATATTTGTAGTAATCTCCGTCTAAATTTTTGTAATAAATGTTACCGTATTTATCTTTTACATTTGTAGCTTTTTTCTTAAATTTTCCTTTTTTTTCGGGGTCCCAATTGTCTAGTACGTTTTGCAACGCTGATAATTGATTGATTTTGGTATCTAAATTGGCGGCGTCTGTTTCACTAAAATTTCCCATTCCTTCTATTATCGGCTTTAATCGTCGGGTTTTAAAATGTTGCTTATTAGTTAAAAATACATTACCTTGATTTAAGTTATGATTGCTATGTTTTATTTCATCTGTATTGTCAATATTAGCAATACTAGCAATATTATTTAATACATTTTTAATGGGAATCATATAAATACAATATAGAAGTTTATTTTTTCAATAACTTAAATATATAATAACCCATAAATCCCATTCCTAAAATATAGTAAATTAAACTTATTGTATGTCTTGTATTTTCTTCATAAATATCTTTTTTTAATTGTGTGCCGGCCAAATGTTTTGATGCGTTTTCTTTTAGTTTTTTTCTATAATCTTCAGATATGTCTAATTTATCTTTAATGACACTATCCAAAGAAACTTGCTTTTCATTTATTTCGCCTTTTATATTTCCGATCTCTATTAATATATCGTTTTTAAATTTTTCAATATCTGTTTCACTATTTTTTATTTTGCTTTCATTTCCCGATGCTATAGACTGGTTGTAATTACATATTAAATCTTCTCTTTTTTTATTTAATTTATCTATGAAACTACTCATAATATATTATTTTATATAATACATATAATAAAAATATAAGTATTATATTAATTCTTTGATTTATTGTAGTGGTTGACTTATTAATAACACGGTTGTTTATTGGGTGCAGATTCTGTAAAATTTAGTAGTGATTGAGGTTGGACTGGAACGAGTGATTTCGCATAATTCACCTGGTCGCAACCCAATAGCTTGGGCCACGGGATCAAATCGATCAATATCAGGTACTTCATGTTCTTTTGTGATATTATATTTATCGAAAATGTCTGTTTTTTCCTTATCACTTAATACCTTATGTGGTGGGACCATTACATGATTTAAAATATTAAATAAGTATTGCTTCATATGATAAATATTAACAAAATGCCCATCTGTTTCATATATCATTTTCATTAAATGAATTAACGTATCATTTGGTTTATGCTTTGTAAATATAATGAGTTCATCATCTTTACCTAAAATGTTTTCAGTGCTAAATATATCATCTACATAATCATATACATGCGATTTTCCCAATTTTTTTTCAATATAGTATTTAATATAGATTTTCTTACCATTATTTTTGTGTTTTAAAAGCATGTCCAATTGATTGTTTGATCGCATTGATTGTATTTCGTTAATACTAAAATCATTCCATTCATCAACATCGTAACCCCGTGTTTTTAATAACTCAAGGATAATTTTCCTTGATTTATAAATATTTGATATAGTTAAACTGTTTTCTTTAATTGTAGTCATATCTAAAATATATAGATATTTATTTATATATTTTAATAATCAATTTTATATTATTATACAACACAACGACTCGATTTACAAATCTACTTTTATTCCTTTTTTACCACCGCTATCTTCGTCATCGCTATTTTGCTGTTCATCTTTATCCGCTTCATTTAATGAAGGAGCCGACAATATTTCAAGATCGTCATTTCCTACATTACTTTCATTTATAATTGTTATTTTTTCTTTTTTAGCGGTCTCGTCATCGTCTACGTATTCTTCCATATCTAAAGATGGAGATGGTGCATTCATAATATTTTGTGGAACTTCATCATCATCGTATATTGCTGGTTTTCTTTTAAAATCACCATCTGTATTTTGATAATTTTGTGGAAGCCATGCTGGTGAAACATTGGATTTATCTGTAGAAGCCGAGAATCGTGGTTGTGCGTTAGGATCATTTGGATCCCAATCTGGAGAGGTGGCCACATATCCTTCTGGTTTGTAATATCCAGGTGAGCCTTCTGATTTTTCAGTTGAAATTGAGAATCGAGGCTGTGCGTTAGGATCATTTGGACTCCAATTTGGAGAGGTTGCTACATACTCACTTTTAGATGATGTGTTATTTGGAGACCAGTCATCTGCCCAAGGGTCTTTTTCATCCGTGTTTTCACCAGTAGACATCATATCGGCAGTTGGAAATACATAACCAGGATCACCTGGTTGCAATTTATAGTTAAATCCTAAATCACCCTCCATTCCTTGTGCTTCCAAATCACTGGGTTGAAACATATTAAGATTTGTTTGTATAGGAGGTGATGGTTCGGTTTCTATTAAGTTAATGTTTTTCATTTTCTTGTTTTTCAATATTTTACTTTTATTTTCCTTTGCTATCTCTTCCAAATCATTAAACTTAGTTAGTCTTACAATATTATCACTTTCTTTTAATGATGTTAACATATCTACATTGTCTTCGGTAATAATTCTCATTTGAATATTCATCGCCTGTAATTCTTGCATCAATAATTTAAAAGCGTATGGCACTCTAACCACACTAAAATCTTTTCCAAACTTACTAACATTTTTTATATTAATATCGCTATTAATGTCCGTTACAAATTTCACTGGACCATCTACAAACGGACTTATAAACAAATTATTGCGTTCGTTATAAATAGCAATGGTTCCACTATGATTACAAATAGCCATGTAAAATTCATCACCACGAACCATCATTGATTCATTTAAAAAGTAGTTTAAACCATGAGCAATAATACAATCTCTGTCCATCTCCCCTACGCGTAATCCCCCGTTGTTTGCTCTACCTTGAACCGTTTGTCGCGTTAATAAAGTTCTAGGACCAGTCGCACGATAATTAATTTTATCTTTAGGCATGTGTTTTAATCGTAGATAATAAGTGGGACCAAAGTATATCTCTGTTTCTAGCTGTTCTCCAGTCATACCATTATATAGTATTTCATTTCCAGTAGAATGAAAACCAGCATCTACTAGCGATTTTCCAAATAATTCATGTTTAGGTCCTTGTTGTGTAAAAGCCGTACAATTACCAAATCCACCATATATTGCAGCGGTTTTTGAAGTAATGGTTTCTACCAAATGTCCAATTGTCATACGACTAGGCATAGCATGAGGATTTACAATAATGTCTGGTCGAATACCATCTGCTGTGGTAGGCATGTCTTTTTCATCAAGGATAATTCCAATGGTTCCTTTTTGGCCTGCGCGACTGCAGAATTTGTCTCCTATCGCAGGAATACGTTCCCCTCTAATTCTAACTTTAGCAATTCTTTTTCCTTCTTCTCCCGATGTAATAAATGACTTGTCTACATATCCTACTTGCCCTTTTTTAGGAACAACAGATTCGTCTTTATAAGTAACTTCATCGGTGCTGCCATTCATCAATTGTGTTTTACCAATCATAATTGTTTTTTCAGTAACCGGCTCATTTTCACGAATTAACCCGGTAGTTTCATCTAATTTAGAATAATCATAACCTGGCTTCAAATCTACGACATTGTTTTTTTCAATATTCATAAAACGCTTATCCACCAACGAATTACCAACATTTTTCATTTCTTCATAGTCTTCATACATATTGTAATAAGTAGTTCTAAACAAACCTCGACTAAGAGAACCGCCATTTACAATAACTGCATCTTCTACATTAAATCCACTATAACACATAATAGCAACAATTGCGTTTTCTCCATAAGCATGTTGCTCTTTTGTGGCATAATCTAAATATTTGCTTTTTGTTAATGGAATTTGACCATAGTTTAAAAGATACGATGTTTTATCGATTCTATTTCTAAAATTGCTATGATACAATGATACACCTTGTTTTGCTTGACCACATGAAAACGCATTTCTAGGATATGGATTGTTTTCTGGGAAAATAATTTGATTTGCCATCACACCAAGTATTAAAGATGGGTGTATTTCTTGATGAGTTACACCATTTTTAGCATATTCATCTCTAGACATAGTGGATTTTGCAATGTAACTACTTTCACATTCAATTGTATCTACATATTCTACAACTGCACTTTGTCGTTCAAGCGCAGCAGAGTTATCAACATTTACATTCTCAAACTCAGAATATTTTCCAAAACCCTTTATAATTTCTTGAAATGATATTGTGTTTTTATTGAATTTTTCAATTATTTCAGGGCGTTCATAACTTAACATATTTTCATTGTTTAGCATTGTATAAAACAATGGTCGACATGGTCTTCCAGAATCAGTCCATATGATAATCTCATTTCTTTTCGCATTAAACGAAATACTTGTATAAATGTTGATAACATTGTTGCGTTTCATTAATTTTAACTTTTTCAATATGTCAAGAGGGAGAGATGTTGCCCCGATCCATGCTCCATTTACGAATATTTTAGTAAATACGGACAATTCTTTATATGAGCATTCTTCCAATAATTTCATACCCATTTCCCTAACCAATTTAATATAGGGTTTTCCACTGGTTCCACTTGTAATAATGGTTGAAGTAGATAAATGTTTATGTAAACCAACATTACCTCCATCTGGCGAGTGGAGTGGACACAAATACCCCCATTGTGTAGCATGAAGTAATCGTGGTGCCACAATTTTAGCCCCATCTGCCGCAATTGGTAGATTAGTTTTTCTTAATTGACATAACGCAGAAAAAAAAGAAAGACGATTTAAATCTTGCACCAATCCCAATCGTTTGGTATGTTCTTCTGCTCCCCAATTTCCTTTGAAACCTTTTCTAAACCCTTCCTCCACAGTGCGTTTTGAAAACATTTCATTTTCGTTGTTTAAAATAAGGTTTTTAAAATCCATACCATGATATGTTTTTCCATTTTTAGATTCATAGAAAAATTTACTATCGATGTAATAATAGATTTCCTTTAATTGCTTTGTATAATATTCTTGAAACAATTGAGATATTAATGTTCCTGCTATTTCTATTCTTTTATAACCATAACTATCCCGATCAGTTGGTAATTCGTTTTTGTTGACAACCAATAGCAATTTTTTAACAATGTATCCTAAATAAAACGCCTTGCTTTTAAAGTTAAGTTCTCCAATATGTGGAATAAAATAAGAAGAAAGCACATCTAACGCATGACTAACCGTTTTGTGTTTCATTAATTCAGCAATAAACTTTAATGCTTGTGTTTGCGTAAATATCCTTCCGGCATCATGGACGCATGGTCGAAAATATTCTATTAAATAATCATATTTATCTAAATCCAATAAACAAGTTTGAATAATTTCTTTGTCTGATATGACACCTAATGCTCTCATAACAATAAATAATGGAACCGGTTTCCTAACATTAGGTATATTTACAACAATTTGTTGATTAGAAGAAGTGACTTGGGGTGCTACCATTCGAACCGATAATGTTCGTATTGGTTTGGAATAATCTTCTGATACGGATCGTATTTCTGCTGCGTGGCTATATGTATCATTAAAACTATCCTTTACATATAATATATTATCGGCACGCCCTTCTTGCGTCATTATTACCTTTTCTTTACCATCAATAATAAAATATCCACCGATGTCATTTCTACATTCACCTAAATTAAAACGAGCCTCGGGTTCCAATCCCTTTAAAAAACACAAGTTAGACTGCATCATTATTGGAAATCTACCCAAATATATTTTTTCCAAAGTAATAGTTTCTTCATGCACATCGTATTTTAATGGTATGCCAGCATGTTTATCTGTTTTATCGCGCTTTGTTTCATTTCCCGAATTATTATCAATTAAAATTGTAATATCAATATCTACATCATAATGTATAGTAAACGCATAACTCATATTTCGAATGCGGGCTTCATTTGGATACATATAATGCTGTCGTTCTTTATTTTCGTCTTTATCATATATGATTGGTTTGCCATAGTAGATTTTATCCGCATTTTTACCACCAAAATATATCTCTGCCTTATGTTTAAAGATTTTGTGCTTTTCATCTTTTGTTCTGTAAAATTTCATAGGGTTTTGGTTTTTAAATACATTTTTAATACCGCTATCAAAAAATCTATTATATGAATCTAAATGATGACTCGTTAGGAAATTTGGATTTTCCTTAAACATTTTATCTATGATTTTCCATGATATAGAATCCATACTTATATATTATCTATAATGAATTTTTTAGATTATTATTTTAAAGTTATTATTGATGAAAATGTAAATTACATTTTGTATTTTACATTTTATTTGTTTTATTTATTTATCTTTATTGTGCCGAAAAGGGAGAGATGTTGTTGAATGTGTAAAAATCGGGAGCAATTATTTAAGCATTAAAAACACCATTCCAATTAATACAAACATACCAACAATTGGTAATAAAACCAATAACCATGATACAGATGTAAATCCTTTTTTACATAATAAGTTAAGTAACCAAGTCCATAACATAATATACAGAATTTTAACTGCGAAAAACGCTAAATTATGACATGGCGATTTAACTACCATATTTCCAATTCTATACACTGAATTATCTTGGCAATTTTGAAGCAACATGGCAATAACAGAAGCCAATGATATTGCTAAATATACCTGTGCTGGTGTGCAGATTTTATTTAACATGCGTAAAATATCCATTATAATAGTACACTAGATAATTATGATGGGTATAAAATAAGAATGGGTATAAAATTGTGTAATTTAAATATATTAAACAGGATTAACTTGGTTATTTTCAGCAGCTACAATATCTGCTTTTATGGTCGTTAATGAGTCATTATGCATAGTAGGTATATCTATTGGTTGTGGATATTTAACCATGCTTTTTGTTACAGCTGGATGAACTGTTGGATTAGCAGATGCTACGGCATCACCCCCGGTAATCGATGAAATCATATTTTTACCACTATTAATAATAGTATTTTTCATTATTGGAATATCACCGAGCCCAAATGTATCCCACAAACTTCCTCCTTTTTGTCCTCCCGAATAAGGATAAGGCACATTTGAATTTAAATTAGTATATTCTGGATGTTGATAGTCTTGTGGATTTAATGGCACACCAGTTACTTTTTGACCCATTAAATTACCAGCACATCCACCTTTCATTTTTAACATTTTACGATGCTTTTTGTTTTTATTACGCTTATTGCTTTTTGTATGTTTTACCGTTTTTGCACGATGGTGTTTACTTTTCGGCTTTTTATGATGTGTTTTTCGACGCTTTTTAATTGTTTGATTACGCTTAAATGTTTTCACTTTTTTATACTTGTTAAAATGAACGCGCTTGGTATGGTTGCGTTTATTTCGACGGTTGCCTTTTGTGCTTTTTCTCAATATTGATTTGACCATTATATATAAAAATATATAAAAATCATTTATAAAATAATTATTTATTGGAAATGATTATTTTAAATAACTATACTATATTATAACTATACTATACTATACTATATTATAACTACAACTACACTATCCATTAATAGATATCAATATGGGTTAACATATGTCTTCTACAGCAAATCTTATTTAAATGCAGCTCATCCATTACCTCTCCTTCAGGCGTTTTCTTAATATTATTTTTCGTCATATAAATTACATCGTCTTTATCCATACCCAATGCTGTTTTTTTCTCATTGACTCGTTGACAGTAATATAAATATTTGTCTGCCAATACTTTTCCGCATGTAAAACACTTAATAGGTATAATCATTATTTGTTAATATATAATAATATTAATAAATAATTTTAAATCAATTTATTCTTTAATAATCAATCATTTACAGTTTGTAGCGTTTATTTAAATAGTAGTATTCATCGTATTTCATATTTGATTTATCTGTTTTAAACATTGGACCGCTTTTATCACCTTCTATACATTCTTCTCCATTTTTATTTTTAGCCCATACACAGCATTTTGCTACATTACATGAATATCGCTTCCCATGACCACTACCTAAATCACTACAAACCTTTTCTAAATCTTCTTCATCGCACAAACTATCAAATTTATTTGTCATCCCTTCATAAATAATTTCTATTGTATCCACTGATTTTTCTTTATCTTCGCCTTCGCCTTCGTCGTCGCCTTTATCACCGTTTATATTTTTAAATGAAAATCCATACAATGATAATGTCAATAATAATATAATAATTAAAGCAACTCCAACAACTATCTCTCCCCATTTTGCTTTTATTGAATTAATAATTTCTCCTAAAATGTTTGCCATATATGATAATATCACATTTTTATTACAGTTATTCCTCTATTAAAGCCATGCCTTTACTTGTTTTTGTTTTTCTATGAACTATCTTGTTTTTTGTAATGTTATTATGACACGATTTACATATTGGTATTAAGTTAGAGGAGTGGTTTTTATGAAACCATTTATCTTTGAACCGCCCTTTTTTATTTGCATATTCCTGTGGATTTAAATGATGTATATCATCTGCCATATTTTCACAATCCATCATACCACATTTATTTTTTATGATATTAGAGTTGTATTTGCTTTTATTTTTTGTTAAAATATTATTGTTTTTGTTTGATATGCGTATAGTATATGCTAAGTCTATAAAATCATCGGGCATATTTAAAGATTTACATACTTCCAATCCATACATGCCTTCACCAGAACCCTTCTCCAATTTTCTTTTATAAACCAACACATCATTTGATTTATCATATTGAACCGACATATGATACATAATTAAATTTCTACTTAATAAGTCTTGAATTACAGGGATTTTAATTAATTCATGAAAATGGGTTGCAAAAATAAAAGAAGATTTTTTATTACACAAGTAATTAACACCACTAGCAAACAAAGATACAGCAGAGTCAATTTCTGTTCCAGAACATAATTCATCACCCAATACCAAACTATTTTCACAACAATTTGATAAAATGGTTCTTAATTCACACATTTCTACCGCAAATGTGCTTAACCCTTTAAAAATGTTATCATTGCCTAGTATTCTAGTAAATATAGAAGTATATGGGTAGTAACTAAGTTCGCTACAAGGAACAAACATACCCGCTTGAGCTAAAATAATAGATATTCCAATTGATTTAATTAAACTAGACTTACCAACCGCATTGGTTCCATACAGCAAAATGCCATTTTTATCAGTGGTCAACGACACGTCATTTGGAACATACGCTTCTTCTTTATTAATATGTTCAATCAGTGCGTGTCGCATATTTTTTGCTTTAAAATAAGACACATCTTCATACTGATTTTCAATTACTGGTCGACAATAATTGTTTTTGTCTGCTAAATATGATTTTGTAAATACAATATCTACATTAGAAACATTTGTTATAATATTTGTAAATTCCGCATAGTAAGTTTTTAACGTGTTGTTAAACCTGTTAAAATAAATTTTCATTAAGTCTTTTAAATTGCTGACATCCTGCATCATGCTAATGTATAATTGATTTAGCAAAGGACTGGTTATTTTTTTGTTTCCAGATGTTCCAGTCGAGTATTTAAAATTATGTATATCCAATTCAAATGTTACTTTTTTTCCATCATAATCCGAATTAAAACACAGTAACAAGTTTTTTTCCTTGCCTTTCGGTGAATATTTTAGTAAATACTCTTCAATGCTTTTCTTTAATTTTTCACACCGTTTTGATGTTAGCTGCATATATATTTCATATTTTTCAGTGGAATGAGTTCGCACTGGATCTTTTATTAATTTAGTTAAAAACTGTTGTATAGTATCCAACTGTTGTTTATGTTCTATGTATTTTTTTTCACAAAGATCTAAATCTTCATACAATCCCCTATTAAATATATTGACCACCGTTTTCGGGTCTTCATTACAGTTATCAATAATTAATGTTTTTTCAAACAATGAAATTAATGTGTTTATAGACGGAATGATATCTTCACCATTTGTTTTGTTATGTATATAATTATAAATATCTTTATCTTTTAATAACCGATCGCATGTTTTACGAAACGATACTATGGAATAATAAATCAAAACTAATTCACTAGGTTTCATAATATTTAAAATGATTTTACGGTATATTTTTTCAATGTCATGAATATTGATTAAATTTTTCCTAGTGTCATCAATAAAATTGGGAGAGATGTTGTTTAAATCGATAATATGTTGTATTATTTGATACTCATTATTTAAGTAGGTGATATTTGTAGATGGATGAAGTATGATATCTTTCATTTTTCGCCGACCCATCGCGGTTTTACACCGATTCATCATATTCAATACAGATGAATACTTATTATTAGTAGATTGTTCCGTATTAATTATATTTAGTTGCTTTAAACAATGAGTAGCCAAATACACGCTATCGGTTGATTTTTCATATACAGGTTCGCTAATACATTTTAGCAATTGTTTATTATGTTGTGTTATAAAATTAAGTAAAAAGCAGTATGCATAGGTGCTGTGAATAAACACATCCATTTGAGTATTTTTCATAAAAAAGTTGTAATCAGGAATGTTAAATACATTTTCAAATATTGCTTTTTGAAACGATTCATTTTCACTGTTTCTTGCTTGTTTGTTTAATTCGCCTTGTTCTAAAAGAGAAATCATATGAATTTTATCGGAATTTAAATCAATGAAATGGACTATGTCGTCTATTTTATGTTGTTTTTCATAATTGTGAATAAATATGGTTTCGCTTGGATTGTAAATGGAAATTATTCTATCTAATTCGTCAAAAGCAGTAGAATTGTGGATGTTATTGTTTTCATATCGAAATTCAAATAGTTTCGATTTTCCAGTGAAATTATCAATCAATGCTACACCGCAATGGAAATATGGAAATTTATTAAATGCGTCTTTATCATATTTTTCAATCCAAACCACGCAACAATAATTAGATATTCTGCGATTACTAGAATCAATATTTGTGCTGGGAGAGAAAATCCCCTTTTCCCTACGCAACCTAACCTTGCGTTTTTTTACAATTTCTTCACCATACTCTTCCCACACCACTACGGTGTATCCTTCATCTAACAATTTAGGCACATATTTCTGAAGCGGCTTACAAGTAGTAAACCCAGTCATTTCAAGCGGTTGATTGTTGTATTTTCCTTTTTTTACAACTCGACATTCTAATATGCGCGAATATTCAAGCAATTGATTAGCAGTAATACCATCCTTTTTAATACCATATACTTCAAAAAAACTACCACATTGCCATAGTAAAAACATTTTCTCTCCAAATTTATTTTTATATTCTTTATACTTTTGAAAATATTCACCCATCATTGAAGAATCTTCTTCATCGGTATTAGATGTTGTTTTCGTTGTTGCTTTTGCCCTCGATTTTGACATGTGTTGTAATATATTTATTTGTTTCAAACCTTTAAATGGTTTGCTTTGAATTATTTGTCCAAATAGTTATGCAGCAGGGTGTCTACATTTTTATTGTAGATGTCTCCTGCTAGAAATGAATTTTCATATATACTTCTAATAATTGTTTCAGGGGCAGTAGATCCTATTTTAATTAAATTGTGTTTTCTTAAGTAATCTTTGATTTTACTTAATGGTCGCTTTTTCAATGTATTTGAATCTTTTAATATTTTTTTTCGTGTTTTTTGATTTTTAATTAAAACACCAACCTTTCCATTTTTTTTACCAAGATGTATAAATCGCTTGGTGGTAGTTGAAATTTGTTTCATTTTTTTAAGCGTTTTACCTCGTTTTGGTTTAAATCCGCCTTGGTTGGGTATACGATCGCCTGCAACTTGTTGTTTTAATTGATTTAATTTTTCCTTTCTTTCGGCAAATGTATCCGTATTTATTTTAATGTCATCATCCATTATGATAGGTGGAGCAGATTGTATAGTGGTGCGGGCATGTGAGTCTGTTGGTTTTTTTAATGTTTTATTGTATATTGAAAATAGTGGTTTTTTGCCATTTTTTAAAATACCATAAGGTGGATCTGGTTTTTGCTGCATAATAGGTTGTTGTATAGAAGTAGGTGATATTGTCTCTTGTTGTATTGAGACTGGTTGTAATTGTGGTGGATTGTCGGGTAAAATATAAGCAGTAGGTTTTGGAGATGGCTGTGTTGCGGTCGGTTGACCCGGTGTTTGAATTGTGTTAATGTTTATTAATGGCGGTTGTAAAGATGCGGAAGGTTTAATTGCTGGTGGTTGTGTGGAAGTGTATGGATTTGAAATTAGAGGTGTTTGATTTGGTTGTGAAATAGACTGTTCGATTTTAGATTGTCTTTCCATTTTTCTTGCCAATTTTAATTCTCTTTTTTTCTGCTTTTTTGATTTATGCTTATTTGACAATTGATGTAAATAATCTAAACTTTTATCTAATTCATTGGCATCTACATCACCCATTTGTTTCATTTCTTGTTGTTGCCGTTTTCTTTCTTCCTTTTTTCTTTTTTTATGAGTTTTAATTTTCTCAAGTAGTCCTTTCTTTAATTCATTATTTTGCTTTTTATGCAAATCGTCTCTGATTCTTCGTTCTTTTCTCTCCCTTTTTTTTAATGTTTTTGATCCGTTAATCTTTAAAAAAGCTGGATTTACTGATATTTTTTTAGTAGCCATTAAAGTATTATTTAATTATTACAATAAAATAATAATTAAATCTAAACTAATATACGCAAATACAATTTATTATAATCAATGTGATAAATGACAGATTTTAATAAACCTCGTTAAATATACATGTTTGCCATAAAATGTCTGGAATTTTCTCCACGCGATTTTACCTCTCCATTTTTTAAATACAATTTAAATCCGTTTTCCATGTCTTTAATAGTTATTTTTCTTTTGTCTGTTTCTGGTAAGCAAAATACTCGTCTGCTATGCGATATTTTCACTTTTGACAACAAAGTTTCCATATCTCTCCCAAAATATTTAAAATAAGCTAGGTTTTTCTCAAACCATGACGACGGTATTTTCTTTATTTCCCATCCACAATCTTTTACTTTTTTATTAAAAATAAGCTGCAACTCTTTTGAATTATAATCATCAATCTTAAACCGCCATATAAATCGCGAATCCAACCCTTGATTATAAGAAAAAAAACATTTATTTAAATCTTCTTCATATCCGGCAATAATCACCATTAATTCATGCTTATGATTACTTAATGCTTCACATAAAGTATCTATACATTCTTTGGCAAATGAGTCTTTTTGTTCTTTATTACCCAAAGCATATGCTTCGTCAATAAACAATACGCCTCCAATCGCACTTTTTATCATTTCCTTTGTTTTCAATGCGGTTTGCCCTAAATATCCCGCAATTAAATCGGCTCTTGTTACCTTTTTAAACACATTATTTTTCAATATACCCAACTTAGAATATATCGCGCCAATAATATGTGCTGTTTCAGTTTTACCAGTTCCAGGTGGTCCATATATTACAGTATGCATAAATTCATTGTTTACATTTTGATTATCACGCACATGTAATTTCTGTATAAAATATATGATTTGGTCTAAAATGTTTTCTTTTAACGCATGCATTCCTATCATTTCATTTAAACGCACCAAATCGGGTTTAATTAAATGAATCACTTCCATATCAATATTGTATTCAACTTCTGGAGACAACGGATATTTTTCAGTTAATTGTATTAAATCTTCAATGTTGTTTAATGTTACATTAATATTTACTTTCTTTTTTTCAATATAAATTTGCTTTGGAATAGGTGTATTTAATAGTTTGGCTGGAATGTCCGTTAGTAAGCCGGATGGAGAGTTAGTGTTTTTATAAACATGCTTTTTAAAAAAAAGATTATCATATGATTGGTCAATATCCAATATAGCACGAGATATGTTTTTCGCTTTTTTATAATGAAATTTATTAGAATGGTTATTTGTATTTAAATAATCTGAAAAATGTTTTTTTCGATATACTTTTCTATTATTCATACTTATGTTACTGTTGTTAGTTTTATTATCTTTGTCTTTTAACATAAGGTGGTTGTAAGATTGGTCAATGTTTAAGGATTTTGTAGATGCGAATTTTAATATTCCATCAAACTCGTCGCATAACTCATCTATTAATTGTTCAATCGTTTTTTCAACCGGTGGATGCAATTGGTTGGTTTTAAAATTAAAAATGTTTTTTGAATTGTCAAATAAATTATGAAAATTGCTGGATAGGTCTATAATGTCCTTATTAATATTGTTGTTTTTTGTATGTATATGTGATTTATTTGGCGATTTACTATTATTGTTATTCATATATATAACGATATAGAATAATAAGCACAAATTAAATAATTAAAATAAAATTGAGTTGTAATTATTCATACGATTGTTATGATAAATGCGTATAGATTTAAATACAGATACAAATACAAATACAGATACATTAAACAATATGAGCGTAAAGTTTAGCGACATGGATGAATGTAATGAAATGAATTGGAATGTAATTGGAAGTTATTTTAAAAACGATCATTTGGGAAAGTTGGTAAGACATCAATTAGAGTCATATAATCATTTTATAGATGAAGACTTAGTCAATACCATTAATATGTTTAACCCGGTGGTGATTCGGTCTGAAAATGATAAGGATATTTCAACTGGTTTGTATAAATTGGAGATTACTGTTAATTTTACGAATTTTCAAATGTATCGACCTGAAATACACGAAAACAATGGTGCTACAAAAATCATGTTTCCACAAGAAGCCAGATTGCGAAACTTTACATATGCTTCTACTTTAACTTTGGATTTAAATATCGAAATTAAGGTAAGGTATGGTGAAAACTTGCAACAGGTGGAAACTCATTTTAAAAAGTTACCGAAAATCCACATTGGAAAAATGCCCATTATGTTGAAATCTAAAATATGCGTATTAAATCAATACAAACATTTACATACCGATCAACTGGGAGAATGCCGTTTCGATCCGGGTGGTTACTTTATCATCAGTGGTTCAGAAAAAACTGTTTTAGCACAAGAGCGCGCCTGTGAAAATAAGGTAATGTGTTTCAACACCCAGAAAAATAATAATAAATGGTCTTGGGTGGCCGAAATAAAATCTATACCAAAAGACAAATGCATTTCTCCAAAACAAATCAATATGATGATCAGTTCAAAAAGCAATGGTAATGGTCATACAATCTATATACAAATACCCCGAATTAAGCAACCGATTCCACTGTTTATATTGTTTAGGGCACTGGGTATTTCGTCTGATAAGGAAATATGTAAGTATATACTATTAAATATTGAAGAAGGTCATAAAAGCAATATAATATATGCCTTAAAAGCATCAGTTATGGAAGCCAGCACATATATGTCAAAAGAAGATTGTATTAAATATATAGTCAACTATGCGATGTTTACTCCTATCAATATGGAAAAAGAGCAAGGATACAAAATGAAGTATGACTTCACAATAAATGTGTTGGAAAATGATTTATTTCCTCATTGTGATACTTTTAAGCAAAAGGTGTATTTTCTAGGATATATGGCCAATAAATTGCTGCAAACTTCATTAGGTTGGCGATTGCCTAGTGACAGAGATTCATATCAAAACAAGCGTCTTGATTTACCTGGTGTGTTGTTAAACAATTTATTTAGAAATTATTTCAATAAATTGGTGAAAGACATGACAAAGCAAGTCATTCGCGAAATAAACAATGGCTCTTGGAAATCTACATTTAATTACAATAATATAATTAACAGCACAAATGTGTATAAGATAATCAAATCAACTACAATTGAAAATGGTATCAAAAGAGCATTGGCGACTGGTGATTTTGGTATCAAAAATACAAATTCCAATAAAAGTGGTGTGGCTCAGGTATTAAGTCGATTGACATATATATCATCACTAAGTCATTTACGCAGAGTCAATACCCCCATCGACAAAAGTGGCAAATTGATTCCTCCTAGAAAATTACACAATACACAATGGGGGTTTATTTGCTTAGCAGAAAGTCCAGAAGGTGCTGGTGTAGGGGTTGTGAAAAATCTGGGTTATATGACGCATATTACCACTCGCTCCAATATTGATACAATCTATAATATTTTAACGGATAAATATGTGCCTATTGAAACATTATCACCGGGTGATTTATATGGACAAGTTAAACTGATTGTAAACGGTAATTGGATTGGTATAATTGAGCACGACAAAGTATTAGATACATATGAGTATTTAAAACAGTGTAAATACAGTGGTAAAATAAACATATTTACTAGTGTTGTGTTTAATTATAAAGACAAGGAAATCATTATTTGCAATGATGCTGGTCGATTAACTCGTCCGGTATATAAAATACGAAATGGAGAAACATTAATCACCGATGAGTTATATAAAAACATTAAAAACAAAACCGTTGATTGGAATGATATGCTTGTAAATGGCGAACATGGTGAATCGATTATTGAATATATTGATCCCGATGAACAAAATGCCAGTTATTTAGCAACAAATCAAAACAAATTATCTGGTTCGGAAACTCATACACATTGTGAAATACACAGCAGTAGTATATTTGGGTTATTGGCAAGTTGTATTCCTTTTCCAGAACACAATCAATCACCCAGAAATACATATCAATGTGCTCAAGGAAAACAGGCGATGGGAATGTATGTATCTAATTTTCGAACCAGAATGGATAAAACAGCATATGTTCAAACATATACCACACGTCCATTGGTAGATACTCGTATCATGAATATTATGAATTTACATAAAATTCCTTCTGGATGTATGATTATAGTGGCGATTGGTGTATATGGTGGGTATAATCAAGAGGATAGTATCATATTCAACAAAAGTAGTTTAGACAGAGGCTTGTTTTCAGCTACATTGTATCATACTGAAAAAGATGAAGACAAGAAAATACAAGGAGATGAAGAAATTCGATGCAAGGCAGATAAAACAAAAACAAAAGGTATGAAGTTTGCTAATTATGATAAACTAAACAATCAAGGAGTGGTTCCAGAAAATACTTTGTTGGAGAATAGAGATATTATTATTGGAAAAGTGGTTCCCATTAAAGAAAACAGAAATGACCATACTAAGTTAATAAAATATAGAGATCAAAGCAAGGTATTTAGAACAAAAGAAAGCACATATGTAGATAAAAATTATATAAATCGAAATGGAGATGGATATACATTTGCGAAGATAAGAACAAGAACATATCGTATTCCAACCATCGGTGATAAATTTAGTAGCAGACATGGACAGAAAGGCACAATAGGTTTAATTTTGCCACCCGAATCAATGCCCACAACTGCAAATGGATTGACGCCAGATATTATAATTAATCCACATTGTATTCCTAGTCGTATGACAATTGGACAATTAAAAGAAACAGTCATGGGTAAGGTGTTATTACAGTTGGGATTGTTTGGTGATGGGACCAGTTTTAATGAACACAATGTTGTTGATATATGTAAAGAATTACAACAGTTGGGTTATGAAAGACATGGAAATCAAATATTATATAATGGTATGACTGGTGAACAGTTAGAAACCAGTATCTTTATTGGTCCAGTGTTTTATCAAAGATTAAAGCATATGGTAAATGATAAAAATCATAGTAGAAGTATAGGTCCTATGGTAGTATTGACACGCCAGCCAGCAGAAGGTAGAGCCAGAGATGGTGGATTAAGATTTGGTGAGATGGAGCGAGATTGTATGATTAGTCATGGTGCTTCTGCTTTTACAAGAGACAGAATATATAACGCGAGTGATAAGTTTCAAGTTCATATTTGCAACAAGTGTGGATTGATTGCGGTGTTTAATAAAGAAAAAAACATATATAATTGTAATACTTGTGAAAACAAAGTGGATTTTAAAAAGGTGTTGTTGCCATATTCTTGTAAATTGTTGTTTCAAGAGTTGATATCAATGAACATCGCACCCAGACTTATTACAGAATAAGCAATAACAACCTATAAAAACAAACATAATAACAAACAAACATAATAACAAACATATAATTTTTATTTTAATCAACAGTATAACCTATTTAGAAATTTTTTATTTATATTTATTAGATATGACAACGAAATATTTTAAAGATAGGCACTCATTTGATAAAAGATTTGAAGAATCAAGTAGAATTGTCAATAAATATAAAACAAAAAAGCCGGTTATAGTAGAAAAGAAAAAATATCAAAAAAACATTCCAGATATAGATAGGAGCAAGTTCTTAGTTCCAGATGATTTAAGTATGGCAGAATTTATGTATGTAATTAGAAAACGAATCAAAATAACTCCTGATAAATCCATTTTTTTATTTGTGGGAGACGGGACTTTAGTTCCAAGTAGTTTAACTATCGGACAAGTATATAATGAATCAAAAGATATGGATGGGTTTTTATATATTAAATACTGCGGTGAATCTACATTTGGATAATTTAGACAAAAATAAATAACACAGTTACATTATGATTGTTTATTGTATGTATTCTATTTCTTATTCCCATTCTTTTTTATATATTATTATAGTATATAATGAGTCAACTTAGCAAAGTAATTAATTCGTATACAACTAAAGGACCCACTAACGATGGTTCTAGTCGAGTAGCAATGATGAAACATGTTCAGCGAAGAATTGGACAATATGTAGATGCTGAAAGCAAAACGGCCACTTTGTTTGGACACAAGACAGGTAGCAACATTCAAAATGTCGGTTCCAATAGCGGTGATAGCAGTCAACGAACCTATTTTAATATGACATTTAGTGGCTTATCTGTAAAACAGAAATAAACAACCAAACAAGCACATTCATATAAATGAAGGATATAATTAACATTAATAGATAATAAATATATTGATATTATATATATGAATAAATTTATAGCAGAATTTCTAGGAACTCTTAGTTTAGTGTATGTTATTTTAGCAACTGGTCAGCCAATCGCAATTGGTCTTGCTCTTGCTCTTATTATTATGGTTATTGGTGGTATTTCGGGTGCACATGTAAACCCTGCCGTATCATTTACAATGTATTTAATGGGAAAACTATCACAAGAAGATTTAATGCCATATATTATTGCCCAAGTGTCTGGTGGATTAGTAGCATTGCAACTTCATAAAAGTGTATAATAATCTAATTATATCATGATAATACACACACACATAAACACATATCGTTTAAATGATCAAATTAACATATACTATTAAAATAATACATGTTAATTATTGTGGTTGCATCTATTTTAATATTAAATGCTATATTTTGGGGATTAATACCTGTAAGTAAGCACTCTCCTCATCAATTGTTATTAGACTTTTTAAAGATTGATTACAAACCCGATGTTTATTTTCATTTAATTATAGGAACTACTTTTTATGTATCAGCGGTTATATTAATACATCGCAGTGATATGTTATTTGCTAATGAGACGATAAGCGACATAAGCAGCCAATAGTGATATAGATACTGTATAAGATAGATCCATTTTATTATTCATTATATATTTAGTTATACTATCGTCACTTTGATTTATTTTTTTAAATGCGTCGATATTTTCAAACGATTCTCGCAATTTTCTTATTTTTTTATACTCGCTTTTTGAAATTGGTTTGTTAGAGGGGCCGACTGTAACTGGACATACCGATCTTGGACATTTTATGCATTGAGGCGTGCCTTCTGAAAAAGCATTAAACATCGCAAGTGGATCTATTTTACCTATTCCTTCCATCATACCGGGCACTAACCCTTTTAATGAACTTTTGCCACCTGTTAAAGAAGTTCCTCCAAAAGAGATATTACCGGTTGGTACATTATTAATATAAAGATATCTATCAACATCTCTCCCATTTAATTTACATTTTGCTAATGTTTTTAAGAAATATTGATTACCCAATTTACCTTTAACTGCTCTACCTTTTCCAGATACAAGAACATTTGTGTATTCTATAAGACCAGCAATGTCATTTGTTAAGGCTTTCATAGAGGCTCCAGCGGTAACGCCTAATTCACTTGGGGATTTTATTTTTCCAGCATAATTAAAGTCTTTTCCTAATAAAGTTATATCTGAATTATTAGAATTTTTTTTTAAATTATCTTGTTCATCTTTAACAACATTTCCTATAAAACTTTCATATTTATTATATTGATTTGTTTGTAATGTCATTTATATAATAACAATATAAAATTATATTACTAATTAAATTAATGAATCATAACAAACATAATTTTAAAAATAAGTATCATAAGTTAAATAACAATGAATTAGAAATAAGTGAAATAGAAATAATTGAAATAGAAATAAGTAAAATAGTAAATGAAATAATTAGTGATATCGAATATAATACGAGCATAGATGTCGAAACAATCAATTATGCAAATCACAATACAAGCAACGATTCCGACCATCATGCAGATACTTGTGAACCAGTAGAATGTAGAATATGTTTTGAAGAAGAAACCGAAGATAATCCATTTATTAATCCATGTCGTTGTAGAGGAACAAGTAAATATGTCCATATTAGTTGTTTAAATGAGTGGAGAAATGAAAATATATATCGCCCTGCATACGATATATGTATGGAATGTCGTTATAGATATAAATATACTAATTTATATCCATCTGAAGCTAATTCAATTATAAATTTAGAAACTGGATTTGTATTTTTTGCTATTAACTTAATGCCATTTTGCTTTATATATCCAGTCGCTCAATATAACAATATGACTAATAATTCATTTATAAAAATATATACTAGTGATGACACTGCTATATTTTATTATATGAAATTACCAGATGGTATAAATGACATAATTAATTACGAAACTTGCTATAATTTGCTTTTATTTAACCAATCGTTGATAATATTTGTTTGCTATTTGCTATATGTTTTAAAAATGGTGCACAGAAAAAAAGAATATCTTAAACGCTTACGAAAAAGTATTGTTAATATAGTGTTATCGTTGTTTAAATTTATAATTTTAATAAATATAGTGGGTGTTAGTTATAATTGGTTAACTTTTTATACTATATTTTCTATATTATTTCCAGTAATTGAGCCATTTATATACTTATTATCAATAAAAATGCATAACGAGATTATTTACACATTAGAACATTTAGACAATCAATATACAATACAAAACTATGATTCAGATGAAGACAATGAATTAGACATTTTATAATTATGATTATACCTATAGTTACTTAAAAATCGACATTGCCTGCCTTTGATTGTTCTTTGTTTAGATCTCCTTTTGCTTTATCAGCTGCTTGTTTTAAATTGTCTACATTTTCTTTATTTTTTCTCTTATTTTCATTAATAGTTGTTTCTAAATCACGAATCTTGTTTTTTATTGTGGCGTTTTCCTTTCTTAAATTACTTATTTTAATTTTTTGCTTATACAACTCATCTTTTTCACCTTGACTACATTCATCCATGCCTTCTTTTATTGTTGCTGTAGATGGTATTTTCGCACGTATTGGATATAATATTTTAAATATTGAAATATCAAGTAACCTACTTATCAAAAGAAGTAATAACAAAAAGATTAATAAATAAACTATGTAATTGTTTAACATATATCTTATATAGGGAAAATATTTTTAGCAGGCTTCTGGATGTTTAGCACAAGCTTCACTATTGTCAATTGCTCTTCCTTCATTTGAATTTTTAATATTTCTTATACTTTTTTCTGTTTTTTTAATATTTTTACTATTAGTTTTACTAGCACCAAATAAATTAGATACCTTTTTCAACAGTTTTTTTGTTGCATATTCTATATCACTTACTGATTTACGATTTTCTTCCATTTTTTGATTGAAACACACGCTTTTTTTAGATTGTTGGTTTGGATTACAAGTCATCGCTTCTATTTTTCTTTCTACAAAAGGAAGCAAATTATTTGTTAAACTATGATTGATAATAATAAAAATAAAAAATATAATTAATATAATTACTAAGTTCATATAAACTATATTTAGAAATATTTTCTAGAATATAGTTTTTTTGTTTTTATAATGTGTTTGTTTTGTTATTATAGCATTATTGTAGTAATAATAAAATGTGTATATTAAATATATACAATGTTAAAATATAAAGACATATCTTGCTGTTCAACCAATTCTAAATCCAAGGTAGAGACCATAAGTTTGATTCCAAATGATTCAATATATCAAAATGCCTGTCCTACAAAAAGTAGAACTCGTGTTGGAGTTATTAAATCTGGACAACAGCCTAACAGCAATCCATACTCGTATTCTTATCGTGAACATTTAAAAAACAAACGATTTGCAACCTATCATCAAAAATTGCCAAAAAACAAGTCATATATTAACGGTAATACATTAACAAGTAGCACAAGTGGCAATTGTGAAAGCACTTGTAATAAAACACATTTCAATCCAAGTAATAAAAAGTTTGCTCAACAAGGTGCTGTTACAAGTGGTTCTAGATTGGAACGATTAAAGTTAGATACCATTAGCAACGCAAATACTTGTAGCAATGACCCTACTAAATGCACCGGTGTATATGTTGGAGATAAACAAAGATTTACAGGATACAATGAAAATACCGATGTGGACTGTCCACAATACAAAGCAAAACATCGTTCGATAGGCGCATATCCATATAACAAAGGATGCTATCGGTTGTAATTGTAATGTATTGTAAATTAAAATATTGGTTTATTTGCCTATTAAATTATAATTTATAATTATTAAATTATAATTTATAAAAGTATGATTATATATAAAATATCATGCTAACTATTAATATTTTTAATAATAAATATGCTCCTAAAAATGAAAACCCTAACAAAATAGTGCAAAATAATAGCACAATTAATAATACGCGAGCAAACTGTAATGCTACACCATTTAGAATGCCATATAACCATGTTAGAAAGATATCAAATTGTGGAAATTGCGACCCAAATGTAAAAGTCAGTAAAGATCCAATTGCCGCCGCCGCTGGAGATGGAAGTTGTTTTTGTTACGACCCGACCATTAAAAATTATTTAAACAAAGATGGCATTGCTCAACATAATTTTATTTTCAATCATTACAATGTTATGTATAAAAGGTCCAAAGTATATGAGAAAAATACACCATCAAATATGTATGGCACAACTGATATATCACATGTATACCAATCTACACCACCAGATACCAGTAATAATAATGTAGAACCATGTTCTAAATTAGTTTATAAGTTTTCAAATCATACAAATCAACGATATGGTGCAACTAGTCAAAAATCTAGAATTGCCCGATTAAAATACAATAATACAACGGCAATGCAGTCGCGGTTTTATAGTTTTACATGTAAAGAAACGTTTAAATGTTTGCAAACAAATGATGCGCCACCGGTTAAGCTTGCCAACGCTGTTTCCTGTTTTACTAAAATAAACGGCAATAAAACAGTATGTGATAAGGTTATAAAGTAAAATATGTAGATTTCCTCCACAAATTAAACTTTATATTTCATAAATTGATTTAAAAATACAACCAAGATTGAAGCAATTAATTAATCATAATATAGCCAACAACAAAGAGACTACATTATGTTATCGTTTAAAGATTTTAAAAATACGGCAACAACATTTGAAAAATTGTATGCCGACGCTTTTGAGTATGGATTCTCGTCAAATGATACCGAGTCTGACTTTTGCTTTCAATCGCACAAAATTTCTAAGGTGCTTGATAAAAAAAGCAATATTCTGCAATGTAATTTAACAATCGATGTCAATCGTGTGTTATATGGTAGAAAGCAAAGTTTAAACAAACTAGAAGTAGATTACATTGAAGACGAAGTAGTAAGAAAAAAAACAACTGCAAGCGCCTATTCATGTAATTTCAACCATTATGTGTCTGACGCAATGGATGAAAACAAAATTGTGGCGGTTTCGTTAGATGTTGAAAACTATTCATATTGTACTGAAGAAAAAGAATACTCCAGTCATGCTATTTTGATGATTTTACTGCCTACAAAGAAAAACTCGTCGAAAAATAAACACTATAAAGCAGTATGTTTTAACTCGCATGGAGGTGCGTTGGAACGAACTACCACACATAGTAAAAAATTAAAAAAAGGTTTTAAAGAAACAACCCTTGCTGAACCACTTGATTTTATTATTATTAAAAAATTGATTTCGTCGTTTGAAATGTATTGTAATAAAAACAAAATAACCAATCAAACGATTGCGTATGACACCACCAATGCGCACAATTATTTGGGTGTAAATCTCCAAGTATATGACGATTATGGATGTTGTTTTATCTACCCAATACTATTTAGTTTAGTGTTTTACTTACAAGCCAAGCCAACTCGTAAGAAAAACGCAAGTAAATCAATCGCGATGATAGAAAACGAAGAAGTAGACTTGTTTGTATACAAATGTTTAGCTGAAATAGATGAACGCATACATAAGCATATTGATGCTTATAATAATAGCAAAGATTGCGACTTAGATGATTTAGAAGACATGGTAGACGAACACTTGGATAAATGTAAAGATGACTTTATCAAATGTATGATGATCAAAGTGTTTAAATTTGTGCAACAGCCGTTTTGGGAGAGAAAGTAATTACTAGTTTAATACATTAAAATATAAAGATTATTATCTTTTTTTCTGTTAAATATAAATGGACGGTTTACAAAGTCAATCAAATAAACAAACCGTTGTTAAACAAAACAAGTCATTTAAAACAACGATTAGTTGTTCTGAAAGTATGTGCGATGAAAATGGACAAGTCATCCCTAATGGTAATTATTACTTTACAATTACAGACCATGACGATACATATTGTAAAGGTTCATTAACATCAAAGGGAGAGTATGGAGATTTTGTATTTAAACACATCGATGTGATAAAAATGATGTCAGTAGCACAGTCAAGACTAGCAAGACGTGCTGGGTTAATAGAAAAGGGGATGCCTAATTATAAATCCCCACCTATCTCTCCCGAAAATCACCAATTAAAACAATTAAATCAAGAAGATGTGGTATATAATTATTTTTATACACCCGAACAATGTGCGATTTGTTTAAACATGATATCACAAGAAAAAAAACGATTAAATTGCAATCATTGCTTTCATAATAATTGTATATTAAAATGGTTGGAACGTGACAATAGGTGTCCGATATGTAGAAAAATAGAACCATTACAACAACCACAAAACACATATTCAAGTCAGGAAGGTCACTTAACCTTCAATACCGATAGACCTCGTGCTTCATCTTATTCACATCCCACAACAACAACTACCAATCGTCAAACTTTGCCCAACATTAATTTAAGACGGCGCTATAATAATTACATAGTGCCTTTAAATAATTATGTAGACCCACAAGCAAAAAATCGTATTCATAAATAACCATAATATTTAGCATTTTGTGGCAATAAATAAAAAACTACTATATTATTTGTATGGTTGTATTTAGGTTGGTTTATATTTAGTTTATGGTTTATGTATTTTACAGTTTAACGCCGGGTATTTTTCGTATAATTTAAAGATGGCTTGTTCTTTCATTTTTGCTTCAATCATAATGTCGATATGCGTATTAAATTTAGAAGGGATTTCAAGCAAATACTCAGGCATAACTTCAATATAATCACTGTGATGACCACATCTTCCCTTTCCTTGTTCGCTAACATGGAATTTTGGTTTTATATTTCGTCGTTTCCACGTGTGTAGTATAAGTGGAATATATGCTTCGGGTTTATAAAAGAATTCATTGGGGTGTAGTATTTTGTAGCATTCAAAATGATGCGTATCAAATACTACAGGAACCTTTACTTTTTTTGATATCTTTAAACAATCTTTTATCGAAAAGCATTTCTCACAATTCTCCAATACCAATCGTTTTTTAATGTGATTTGGGAGAGATAAGTAAGTTTCGCACCACCGTTCCATGGCTTCCTTTTTATTTCCATATGTCCCTCCACCGTGTATTACCATAACCGAATCATCCCCCATACCCATTAAATCAAGCACCGTAGCATGATAATCTAAATCACAAATAGAATGCTCTATCGCGCTTTTATTTGGAGAACCAAGCACATTGTATTGTCCAGGATGAAATGTAATTCTTTGGTTATATTTTCTTGCTTTTTCTCCTATTTGTCGCAATAAATCTTTTGCAAAATCAAAGTCGTAATCTTCTACTTTTGGGTTGCTTTTATGAGGGAACAATTCACTACTAAGTCGAAAGACTTTAATGCCATTTGCTTCATTGTAATCGATTAACACCAGAGTGTCCTTTAAGTTTTGTATGATTTTCTCCTTTAACGCATCGATACCCTTTTCTTTAACACTTTTTATAATCATTTTTCGTGATGAAAATATTGTGGGTTTTTGAGCACGAAGCACCGTATTTAAACAGCATAGACCCAGTTGTATTGGCTTATTTTCACTCATTTTGCAAGAGCGCGTTAGTGTAGTATGCTAATGTTGAATAGTTTGATTACTTACAATAATTTAGTGGTACTATTTAGTCAATTTATATATTTTATAAATACATATAAAATATATAATACAACATACAAAATGAAGTTATTTAATAATATAAATACACAATACATAAAAAAAGCGATATTTATACTAGTAGTATACATTATTTATATAGGGCTATTTAATGGATACAATCCATATTTACCATCTCTCCCTTTTTACCCAAATAATGAAATGGAATTAGCCGAAGTTGAAAAAGCAGTTGCGAATAGAACACCAAATGATATTGCGTTTTTTCATAAAACAAATAAATCAGTGGTAGAAGCATTTGTGAATCATGTTCCAGAAACACGAGACGAACTCACTATTATAGAAACAAAACAAAATCACATCATATTATTTTTTAAGTATCTTATCAATCGAAGAAGGCCATATCAATTAAACCCTGAATTAAATGTTATAAATATAAATACTGCACAAACGCCCGCTTTTCCAGCTGGACACGCATATCAAGCACAACTATTAGCAAAAACACTTTCAAAAAAATACCCTGAAAAAACACAATTATTATATGATATTGCTTTACAATGTGATGATTGTAGAATTAAAGCGGGAATTCATTACCCATCGGATGGTGAATTCGCAAGAAAATTAGTAGAATGGTTTAACTAATCACTCCATTTTATGTGTTTTACATTTTTACAATAGTTTTTATATAATTCGGCTTCGTTTGTAGCACTTTTACACAGGCTTTTAAAATGTTTAGTTTCTTTTTTTACAACACTTACTCTGTGTTTTAATTGCTCTACTCTAGTTAGTAGCTTTTCAATCAAAACATTTTGCTGTTGAATAATTGCAATATGCGATTTTAAGTTAGGGTTTGTAATGTTTTCCATTAATAATATTATTAGTAAATTACTATTTAATATTATTATTTTCAGCTTTTATTTGTTAAAAAAATATTAGTAGATGCGTAGTTATTATTATATGGTATTCTATGTTCAATACACCATGTCATGCATTTTTTTATATTTTGATTTTTCATAATTTCCAACTTATCTTTTGATTTATCTTTGTAATAAATCAACTTAATAGTATTTAAAATATTGTCTATTTGCTGTTGAGTAAATATAGCATTTATTTCATTTAACTTACTAATGTAGTAGGTATTTAGCTCCACATTTAGTATGCTTGTTATTTCATATTTATCAAAATCAATAGTATCTAATACATGCAGTATATCATGAAAACGATTGTATATAGAAGATGTATCACTAAATTTAAAATATTTACATACCAAATATTTCTCACTATTAGCATGACGACTTGTATTTGGTTTAACTATATATACTTTTTTATAAAAGCAGTTCAGTAAATATATTAATTGCGATGTGCTTTTAAGAAATATGTCGAAGATCTTTAAAATAAACACACCATTATATTTCTGCATTACAATAGCATATGCTACTTGTGTAAAAAGAAGACGGAATGCATTGTTTTCTTGTTTATTAAAATCGCCAGAAAAATCAAACCCACCATCACCAGTAATAATATTCATACTGTTTTTATACATTTCAGCCATGTATTTATAATTCGCAACACTATACAAGTTTCCTGTGTTGGTAACACCATTTTCAATTACAATGTTTTTATACCTTTTAAACAAGTGTTCGCTTTTTTTCCAACCAGGTATATTATAGTCATCATCATTTATTAACGTGGTCCCGTAATATGTATCATATGGATTTCGCCTCATATATGCCGTCGCTTCAATAAACCCACCTGGACCTTCTGCCAAATGAAAACTTTTCAAACTATTATAACTGCTTAGTATATTAAAATGTTTGTATATCTCTATTAATTTATAAAAAGCACGAGATACCGGCTTTTCCTTGGCAACTGAATAATTTGCGAATGGCAACGAACTGTGTATAAATTCATATGGATTTGTATATCGTTTCATAATGTCCCAATCTTTATAATTATCATCAATTAGTTTTTTAGAGTTGTTTAAATATTTATGCAATGACTCACTTAAATAAACAGAAGAAGATATTTCGTTGTGTTCGTTATTCGTAACATTATTTATAAATTTTATCTTTATATCACCTGATTTTAAAATATGGTTACAATCTGGTAATAAATAATATAACATAAATGTATTCTATAATATCTATTGCTGTAATTTTATATTATTTTATATTATTTTAATTTTATCTTGCGTTTAAGTTTTACCACGCTGCGCTTAACTACTTTTAATTCTGCCTTCATTTTTCTTAATTTTTGCTGACTTTGTATAGATACATCATTGGCCTTTTCCATTTGTATTTTAAATACATTACTGGCATCTACATTTCTGATTTTTTTAAATATAAAGTAATTGTTTAAGAACGACACCTTTTTTTCGTAATCACTCATTTCTAGTGCTGTTCCTATTTTTTTAACATGCAACTGTTTTTTTTCTACTTTATTTTGCATTTTAGCAAATAACCGTTGAAACGAATCAATACCGGTAAATACACCAAATTCTTTACATTCTGTAGGGTCAATTACTTCAAAGCCATATAATTCCAATACTTCTTTAAAATAATCAAAGTTCACCAGATATTCTGGAAACATTTTGTTGATGGATTCTTGATATACATCTACCCGTAATCCAACGCTATTCATATCAGATGGAAAAGTTTCATTGGTATACATTTTTTTAATTTCCCATACCTTTTCACCATCCTCCATTATAAATTCGCTTTCTTGATATGATTTACCTTGTAACATATTAAACACTTTTTTACCATCATAACATGTTCCTACAAAATATCCATTTATTTTACAATTTTCAGATATGTTTCTAAGATACTCATTTAATACTTCAATATTTTCAAAGAAGTAATGGGTGGAAAACATATTAGACACTATATCAAATCCATCACGACCCACTCCATGATTATCATATGCTACTTTACCTAATACACCCTTGTCCTTACTACCTTTACCAATAACGGCATTCATTAATAATTTACTTTTTGCGTCTATCACACCGTTCCCATTGCGCAAGTTCATACCACTATTGCCATTAATAAACAAACATGTGGGTGCGTTTTTATACTTGCCTTTATATGTTAAATATCGCGCACAAGCACCATCTTTTCTATTTTCTAGATTCATCTTCGACAAATCAATACCTAACACAAAGTTTAAATTACCTTGATGCCATTTATATAAATCACCACCTCTACCAACCGACATATCAATAAGCGTTTCTTTGTTTTTACAAGCATTTGTCAATAATAAGTATTTTACATATTTATTGTGGAAATCGCGCAAACTCTGCGTTGTAGTTGTTTTATTGGTTTGCTTGTAATACACTTCATTATTTTCCAAATCAAACTCTCCTTCACCACTCATCATTTTCTGCGTAATAGGATTATGAATAGATTTCCATACACCATTTGCTACATGATATGCGTTTCCATAATTAGGATTACCGCTGCGATAATCAGCTGTTTTATCATGTCGAACACGTATCGGCACCCATTGAGCATACTTATCATTTTCTTTTACATATTTAAATTCCACTATGGTTTTGTCTTCAAATGTTTCGCTTTTATCTTCAATAAACATTTCTCCACTAACGAGTGGTATATTACATAAGTGAACATTGAAATCTGGACTGGGTTCTGTAGGAAAGAATGGAACTGGCTTATAAGTTTCTTCATCGTAACGGATTTGTTCTGGATAATTTCCATCTATTACATCTTGACAGGGATTTACAAACCCATGTTGACTAATATTAAATCCAACTCGTAATTCTATTGTTTTATACTGCAATATACCAGTGTCAGAAGTCATATTATTTCCATCTTGAAATAAATGATTGATTTCGTCTTTACCCGTTTCTGTTTTTTTGGTAACAACCAAGAAATCAATGGTATTGAATTCGGGTGGTTTCCATTTAAAGCTGTGTTTCCATGTTTTTTTGTGCTCCAATACTCCTAACTTACTGCTACCAACTGATTTATCGATTGGAGTAAATATAAGACCATCGGTTTCATAATCAAACATAGTGCCATTTTCCATACCCAATAACAATTTTTTACATGATTGAAATATACTTACGGATTTGTTTTTATCATAAATATTTGAATAAAAGGTTTTTGCTTTGATTTTCATAGACGGCTTTTTGTCTTTTATAATGGACAATATATCCATTTTTTTTACAACTTCTTTTAATAACCTTAATCTGGAAATTCCTTTATCATATGTTGTATCATCAAATGTAAGATTATCTATGTATTCAAGTGGATAATACCTTACATCTTCCTTATTTTTAAAGTAAATATCAAAACACATATACAAATTTAAGAAGTTTCCATGTTTATCATGCACAATATGTTCACCATCCAACACACTATTGTAATACGCATTATCTTTTGTTAATAACCCTGTGTATTGAATGTTCATGTTTATATCAATCATATATATTTTGCCTTTTTGTCCAATATATAACAGTTTTCTGATACCATCTGCTTTATCCGTTACTGTGTAAGGTGTGTGAATGTTTGGAACATTTAAATCCGTGATATTTGGCGCGGCATTTTCCATTTCTAAGGTGATTGAAGACGGCCCTATAAAGTTTTTCCTATTTTTTCTCATTCGATGTCCTTTATTATCATTAGCAAATAATAACTCGTTTTTGCTATTGCTGGTCATTTTTACGAAATTATATAAAACGGCTTTTTGTTCCGTATAAGATATTGGAAAATTGGTTTGTTGTAATCCAGATAAAACCAGTTTTATAACACTATTTAACTGTTTTTTTAAATCTAAATGCGTCATAGATTTAGCATATGGATTAACCAATTCGATCTCGATTTCATATTGTTCTTCGTTTTTAAAGACATTGGACTTTTGTATGGTAGATTCTGGTATGTATTTTCTATTTCTATAATCCCATTTTGAAGTTTTAACGATACTTAAGTCAAATTTAAATGGATTACCAATTCCTTGTTTTTCAAATGTAAACCGTTTTATCAATCGGTATGTTTTTTTTGTGCCATTCCATCTGTCTAAGATTTGACTAACTAAAGGATGCGAATTGGTCATTTTTTTTTCTGTTTTATAATTTACACGAAACTCAAAATCCTTACTGTCTAATGGAGTAACTCTTTCACCACCGGTCGTTTCTTTTGCTTTTTTCTGCATAAAAGTTATGTAAGGTTCCGGTTTTTCTAAATTAAACACATTTTTTAAACAATATTTTTTGATATTCATTAATCCTTTTATTTCAGTTCTAATATTGGACATCCGAAGTCGACCGGTTTGTTCATCTAAAAATTCATTTTGTATATTTAAATGATATTGGCCATTGGGAAATTGACATACATAATTATTTAATTTAAGTTTTTTAATGACATTATCAAAATGTATGCGCGTAATTTTATTTGAGCGATTGGTTCCAAAACGCAATTCTAACTCATCGGTTTGATCTTTTGATAGTGTATAATTTTTTAAATATTCAGTGAAACTGGTTGAAAAGGTTGGTTCGCTCATTAATATATATAAAATATATATAAATTTTAATATAAATTTGTTATTAAAATAATAATAATAAATTTATTATATCAATTTTATATAATCACACAACTACACAATCACACAACAATACACCCATACAACTACATAATATGTTGTTTAATTTTTTCATATAGTTCGTTTTTCGTATAACTTTTCTTTTCATTTTTCATTGTGTCAATATTCATCAACTTACATATTTCTTTTATTTCTCCTACTTTATAACTACCAACCGCTCGCAGTGGTTTGGTTATAGAATCAACGACCCATTTATTTTTTTTTAAGGGTTCAATGTTGTCTTTGGTTATCTTTTCTTTAACATATAGCCCATACTTATTGTTTCTTTTATTAATCATAATATATTCTGTATTGAAATCATCGATATATTCATAATATATATAGTTGTCCGTGTAAATAACATTGTATTTATGCACCAAGCAAATAAAAACAAACAACCCCAGTCCAATACCATCGTCATCTAACAAACACTCCTCTAACTTAGTTCTATTTAGTTTTAATGACTTAAGTAGTAATTTATTGCTTCTAATACAGCTAACATATTCAAACTTTCTATTGATTTCATAGTTATATAAATTATTTTTATTGATTTCATACTCTTGAATACCATAATGATGTGAAATCCAGCACCAAAACAAAGTATCTTTGCATTCCAATGGTGGATAATAATAATCTGCCTTTCTTTTTGTTATTGTGACATTGGATTCAGACTGTGTTACGCGTGGTGGAGGCTCCACAATACATATATTGTCAATTATATTTTTATTTGTTAGCGAATATTTATTAAGTTTCATCAATAAATCTTCAATATGGTGCGGCGATGTTATATTAGTATTATAATTAGTTTCTTTATTATGATATCGCTTATGTGAATTGTAATGCTTTGATTTGTGTTGATTAGAGTTGTGTTTGTTATAGAAGTGTGCGTTTGATGACATGTCGTGATACATTATATATTGAAATGGGTTTATGTTGTTTTATTAAAATATTCTTTTTCAAACCCTTCTTGTGCGGTTTCAATTGTAGATAATATTTTTTCTTGTTCATCGATGTATTTTAAATATTTTTCAATCTCATCCACTACATGATTGGGTAATTTATTTAAAGATAGAAATATTCCATTGTTATTTTCGGAAAAATTAATGTCATGTTTAATAATTATTTCTAATATTTTCTCATGATGTTCAGTGCTTTTATCATCAATAACTTTTTTTAATTGTTTTAGTTTTTCCACAGAATACTTTGTTTTTTCAGACTGTGTTGATGTCGTCGTTTCTGCAATATTCATACTAATCATATAATCTTAAAAGTAAAAAAATGTTTATATTATTTTAATATTTACAATTATTTATGATGTTATGTGTCATGTTATGTGTCATGTTATGCTATAATTATTTTACATTTTTCTTTGTATGCGTTCGCTTGTTTTTTTTGGTTCCATGTAATTCACCAATTATAGATATATTTTCATCATTTAATTTATATCGTATACCAATAACCTTTGCTACAATGGTATCTCCTTCTTTTACTTTGTTAAACTCTTCGTTTTTTAAATTATTTTCTCTAGCAATAAACATTACCAACGGTGTCTCCTCTTCTTTATAATACACTCCACGAATACCCGCTCGAGTGACATTTTTAACAACGCATTTGATTTTCATGTTTTCCACTGGATGACATACTAAACATTCAAACGATACATCAAATACAATCTTGTTTCCTTGTATCATCCCTGAACTGTGTGATATAATACTTATTGAATTTGTTTTAATATAACCTTCTTTATTGCATTTACCTTCATATTCTTCTTTTAATAGTGTAAGTATGTGGTCTTTTAAATAACTATTGATATGTTTGAAATCAACATGTATCTTTCTCACCAAGATAGATTTAATATAAATCGAGCCTTTTTTAATTGTTTTCGAAGGATTCATTATATAGTATCAATACAAATTTTTATATTAATACTGTAATTATATTATTAATTCAATTTATTAATTGGTGCGATTAATTAAGAAAGCGGTATTACCATCTTTATCTAATTTACCTGATTTTTCATCTGGTAAGCTGGGTAACAACGCTACATCATATAATATACTTTCTAGTAAACTATAGTTGTATTTTTCACCATACTTGTATGTTAAAATATATGAATACATCATTATTGTATTACAAATATCTTTTGCGGTTGGTTTTTTGGATGTTTTAACCTGTTTTATTTCATTTGTTTGTTTTTCCTTGTTTAAATTTTCCATTAAATTCTCTTGTAACTGGTCCATGATTTTTATTAATTTGTTTTTATTTTGTCCTACACTACATTGTTTTCCCGTGCTCTTTGTTTTCTCTCCCAATTCCTTTATTTTACTAACCACTCGACCATTTTTAAATTTATTATAAAAATGGATATTTTTTTCTTTGCCGGGAATTATCCATTTACTTTTCCAATCAACTATTTTATACTTTTTAATCAAAAGTTTGGTCAACGCAGTTATATCTGTAGTATTTTCAATCCATTTATCTTTTTCTTGCTCTACGTAAAAACTGTAACTTCTTAATGTATTTGTTTCATTGGGAATTGCTAAAACATCTTTACCATCTTTTTTACCAATACCATATCTATTAAAATATTTATTAATTATATTTTTAACTTCCACATTGCTTATTGAATTGTATGATTTTAAAATTCTTTTTTTAGATTGATAGGGCAGTTCTTCAATATAATGATATATAGCATACATAATCATATACTTTTTACTTATACCTAATTCTTTGTTTATACTATCGATAACTTTTTTATATCCCTGTATTTCTATTTTATTTAAAGGTGGTGTCGATAATTCTGTATCTGTTAAAAAATCATATATTTTCTCAATCTCTTCTAATATTGAACTATCATTTTGCTTTTTTTTATACACCATTTTAGGTATGCTCATCGTAATTTTATCATTTTCATAATCAACCGGTGTCTTTCTATTAAATAATGATATTTGCTTATTATACAATTCCATTGGTTGATACATATAATAATCACCAATATTCACCAATTTACCTTGTCTTCCAAGAAGGTCTTTGATAAATTCGTTTTTATTATTAATAAGCATATCTAATGCGATGTATATTTCTTCATCTGAATACTTTTTATATTGATTAATTAGCAAAAACAGTTTACGCTTATGCAACACATAATTGTTTGAAAAAATAAATCGTATTTTCTTAAGCAAAACATCTAAATTTAACACTATAAAATAATCGTTGTATGTTGTTTTATCCGGCGCCGATTCTTTAAATGCACCATCTTTATCTAACAAACAAGTATAATTACATTTACCTACTTCACATGCAAAACTGTAATCTTTTGCCCTAACATCAAAATCTTTAATTGTAGTTCCACTTGACAATTCAATTTCAACATTGTTTTTATACTGGTTTAACTGTTGCTTGTTTAAAACGCAATCTATTGCATTTTGCTTAAGGATTTCTGCTATTTCAGTTATTTTCATTGCCTTTCTTTCTGCCAAGCGATACATATACATGTCTATTGCCTCTGTTTTGTTTTCATCATTTAGTTGCGTTCCATATAAAAATATTTCTACGTTTCTTTCCTTAAAAGGCAGAGCACAATGACTTAAATTACGCACTGCGCGTCCAATTGTTTGATTGGTTCTATTTAAGTTATACCATGGTTCCATTAAATGCATTTGTCTTATATTTTTAAAATCCAATCCTTCTGAACCTGCTCTTGAAATAATGACAACTTTCACTTCTTGTCCATATTTGTTATTGCGACTTGTAACTTGATTAAGTTCAAATTTATTATTGGGAGAGATAGTTGGGTCGCCAGTTATCATTGCGTATTTTCCAAAAAATTCCTTACCATTGCGATGCTTAAACTTAAATCGTTTAGTAGATGGTTTGGTTTTAAACAAATTGTTACCACTTGAACGATCAAATCCAATTTCTTCAAGTGCCAAAGCCAAAGGAACACATCCCCCTTCTATAAATTGTGAATAAATCATGACAATGCCTTTCGATTTCTTTACTTCAGATAAAATTGTATGTATTTTTTTACTGTATGTTTTAATTTTTTCTTCTGAAAATATCCTACCAAACTGATTTAATGTAGTGTCTCGATATTGATAATCTTTTTTACTTTTTCCTCGTTTCATTAATCGCATTAAACCATCGCTTCCATACATTTTTTCGATAGAAGCAGCTGTAATTTTAGAATCGCTTTCTAGTGCTTCAGTTGGATAAACCATGTTTAATATTTGCAACGGACCATCAATAATAGTATACTGTATTCCTTCATTTTTCTTTTTTAAAATAGGATTATCTGTTTTTAGTTTATCAATAAGAAGATTATATGCTTTTTCTTGTATTGTTCCGCCAATATTTGTAATAAATAAGTCTAAATGTTGAATAGGAATATCTATTTGTAATCCATTTATTTGATGAGATGGATATGACCAACCTTTATTTTTGCTTAATATTTTCAATGATTCATCTCTCCCACTTGTTTCCGGTAAAATGTGGAAAGGAAACATAAATGGATTGTTGCCCTTTACATAACTAAAATATCCCGTGCTTTTTTGTATTAATAACTCTTTTCCTACTTCTTTGCCAGATTTATCAACGCGTAAATTGCCTTTTTTATCAAACAAATCCTTTTCTTTTAACATATACCGACCATCATTTAAATTCATTAAATTTAACAACCACACAATCTCTCGATGGTCATTATACATAGGTGTAGCAGTCAATAATATAAGTTTGGTATTTTTGGCGTATTTAACTAAATTTAAAAAATGTTCGGATGTTCGTTTCATAATATCGCCGGTTCTAATGTTATGAACCTCATCAATTACTATAACACGATTCGAAAATTCACTTTCAATTATTTCAATCTTGGATTTATCCGTTAAATCTTTGTCTGTCAACCGTATTGCTGCTTTTTTTATAATATTTGTAATATAATTTGAAAACTTTTCATAGCCCATAAACTGATACCAATTTTTTATAATTTTATTAATTTGCTTTATCACTTTTTCACGAGGAATGTTTTTAGTAAACATAGGGTTTATTTCTTCTATAAATTTATTGCCCGTACATGCCTTAATATTCCAATACCCATCTACCTTTTCCAATTTTCTAGGATCAAACAACTGTAATTTATAATTTTCTTGGACGACTGGACTTGCTATAACTATGATTTTTTTATTATACCCCATTAATTTCATATATTTTCTGGTTTCTTCGCATATTGAAATAGAAGAACATGTTTTACCGGTTCCTAATCCATGATATAAAAGCAAACTATTATATGGCGTTTCAAATGATAAAAAGTTTCTTACAAACTGTTGATGATTCGATAATTCAAACTCAGTTGCTGCACATAATTTATCGGAGATTGCTTCTATATTTTTATAATCTTCTTTGGAATATCCGTTTATTTTTGTAGTTGAAAATTCGCGCTTTAATGTAATTTTTTTATTAAAGTCACCCGACTCAATATGTGGATATAAATTTTCTTCCATTATTAATATAATATAATATTAGATTAAACTATTAAAATCGTAAATCATAAATAACATATTATGTCGCATAAATAATATATTATGTTTGCGACATAATATATTATACATCATCGTAGTGTTGTTTTAACACATCATTTACTTTTTTAAAAATATTAATTAATTCACTATTATACGGTCGTATATGTTTTAAAGCATTTTCATATGTCATCCACTTCATATTACTAATTTCCGTTTTCTGAAAATTATGCGAATTATCAAAATCTTTCATATAAGCTAAATAATACTTATGTTTATACGACTTGTAATTTGACCCCATAAATGTTTCTTCATATGGAATTACATTTAGTATTATGTCTATTTTTGTATGTGATATACCAGTTTCTTCTTGAAACTCTCTTTTACCACAATCTACATCCGTTTCATGATATTCACGCCTTCCCTTTGGAAATCCCCATTCGGGTTCAGTCCATGTAGTAGTGCTTTTTTCAATTAATTGCCGTAACTTATAATATTCCGAATCATAGTTATTAACACCATCCATGATATGATTAAATTTTGACTTGGAAATTTTACCTTCGGTTGAATACTTTGAATTTACAAAATCACCCCACAACTCATACCACAATTCATCAAATGATTTAGTTAATAAATTGTTTTTTTCTTGTATTGTCATTTCATCAATTAAATTAATGATATATGATTTAAAATACATTGGATACTTTCCTCTCATAAATTCAATATATCCTAATGTATCTTTTCTACAAATTAATAAATATTCTATTTTGCGGTTGCGCTTTCTAAAACAAATAATCCCAGAGCTAGTAATTGGTTTTTTACACGATCTGAAATGATGTCCCATTTTTCCACAATTAGTACAAAACACATTTTTTATTTGATTTACATTTACTTTATTATCTATATTCATAACTTCTATATGTAAAAATAAAATTATTTTTATATCATTTCCTATATAAATGAGTTTTAATAAGGAAGTATGGATGCCTTATATTCATTTTACAATGCAGACAATCGCTTTAAATTACCCCAAGCATCCAAATGATGTTACGAAAAAAAAATATTATGATTTTATTCAAAACTTAGCACTTTTTATACCTATGAAGCCATTTGGCAACGATTTCATTAAATTAATAGATGATTATCC